>Ga0208863_1000280_pt1 | contig 61079 bp, 70 predicted proteins | sample RifOxyD3_FD_184040 | JGI IMG/M metagenome (GOLD analysis project Ga0208863, IMG submission 184040) | Soil microbial communities from Rifle, Colorado - Rifle Oxygen_injection D3 (SPAdes) | ecosystem: Environmental > Terrestrial > Deep subsurface > Rock core/Sediment | place: Rifle, Colorado... | reverse complement strand
CTGTCAAGCTATGAACTTGATTACCCCATGCATGTAAAGTACATTCCCTGACCGATAGTCTGTCGCCCATTCCGGGCCATTGCGGGTGCTGGCGTGCCAGTACAGGTGCTCGTTAATTTTTGTGCGGCCGGTAAGCCTCTGCAAGGTATCCACCTCCCCCCATGAAATCTGGCCTTTGAAGCCGGGCGGGATGAGGACAGTAGCCTGCCGGTAGGCTTTTTCGCGCACGTCAGTGGATTCGTCACGCATCTCAAGGCTCCACAGCCGATTGGCGATGAAGTTTTGAATCTCCAGTTGGCCGGGGAACTTGAGCAGCAGTTTTTGGGCGCGCAGCAGGCCCTGCTTGTGGCTGATGCTGCCTGCTTCCAGGCTGTCGATCAGCTCGTCAAGCTCGTCTTCTTCAGCCCAATCCCTGGAAAACGTGCCGAAATCAGTGCTGAGGTACGAGTGCTGAGTGCTGAGCAAACAGCCGCTATGGGCAAAGTCATCAGTGTCTTCACGTACAGAAAAACTAAGCTGGGTCGTCATTGCTGGTTTCCTTGGTTGACTGCGTGGCTGTGAACACCCGGCCTTGTGATGCGATATACCGGCGAATGTCAGGTGCCATGTGTTCCGGCACCAACATCACGGTAAGTTCCATCGCATCGGCAATGCGCTCGATGGACGACAAACGCGGGTCGCACTTGCTGCTTTCAATCTCAGACAGATGCTGCACCGACATGCCGGGAATCAGTGCTGAGGACTGAGGACTGAGTGCTAAGCAAACAGCCGCAATTGGCAAAGCCTGTAACATAGAGGCCTATGAAATCAAAAAGGATTGTTATGAAGCAGACACGATCATTGTTAACCGCCATGGTGGCAGGTATGGCTGCGCCCGCTTCAATGGGCATGCCAATTCAATATACACGTGTCACCGGGTCTGATTTATCACGGCTTAGGGGTGATGCAGCTCGCGTAGGCCAAGACTTCGCTAAGGTTATCAATCGTCATGGCAACAAAAACCAAACCGGCCTCAAAGAGTTTGCCTGAGCCTTCTGCGGAGGTTCTGACGCAGCACTGGTCTGGCCCGCTGCCACCACCTGGCGCGCTTGCTCAATTCAATACGATCATTCCAGATGGTGCCAATCGCATCATGACAATGATTGAACAGGAACAACGCAATCGAATTGAGCAAAATAAGACAGCGCTTGACTCCGAAATTTCAGATACACGCCGTGGTCACCTGATTGGTGGTGCAATATCTTTATGTGCCATCGCCGGTGCTGTATTTTCAGCTTATTTTGGCGCGCACCCGTCTGTTAGCATAGCCTTGGTCAGCTTGCCCATAGTCGCGATAGTGCAGTCGTTTCTAAATCGGAAATAGTTCAAACGCGGTCCCACGGCCAGCACTCAACACTGTAATCTGCGATGCGCCGCGCACCTTCTCGAATTCAAGCGCCTTGTCTTGCATGGCCAGTTCGTGGCCACGTTCGCCCTTGCGGTCCAGCCGTTTCAAGATCTCGGGAGCGAGGCGGAAGGCACCACCAAGAAGGCCACCAAGCAGGGTTTCGATCATTGGGCACCTCCGAACAGTTTGAGTTTGACAAAGGCGCCGGCCAGTAGTGCCATGACCAAGCCAGTGACGAGCATCTTCACCACGGTCAGGTCAGCGGTCTTTTTGGCCTCGTTAAAGGCATCAGGTGAGTGCTGAGGTACGAGTGCTGAGTGCTGAGGGACGAGTGCAGGACGGTGACCACACCGGTGCTAATTTCTGACACGGTGCCGACCGAATTCAGTGCTGAGGACTGAGGACTGAGGACTGAGTGCTGAGGCCGAGGGAGACCAACCCCACCCCGGTGAATGGCAGCACTGAAGGGGTAAGCTGCCACTGAATTTTCAACCCTGCTGTCAAGCCGCCTTCAAGTGCATATCGATATGCATTGACGAATATGGACAGACCAGACCACCACCGTCCGTGCGCTCCAACAACCCAAGCTCAGCCAGAATCACCACGTCTTCATGCACACGCTTTACATCGCGCCCAACCGCACGGGCCAACTCACGCACTGACAACTCGCCCTTGCCCTGTGCCGCACGAACAATCTCCCAACGCTTTTCAGTCAGTTGCCCAAAAAAATGGCCGGGGCTTTCAAAGTTAAGCACTTCACCTTGGTAAGTGTCGGCGTTGGCAACTTTGGCCATGGCGCGCAAAGCGCCCTTCCAGTCAGGCTGCAGGGTAATGGTGAGGTAACGATCCGTCATTTTTCTCTCCGGGCGGCAATTGCCGCAATAAAGTCTTCAATCAACTGCTCTACGCTCACAAACGTATAAGGAACCTCCACACCATCCAAATGACAGTGATCGCCCTTACCGCGTTCGTTGTCAAACCCAACCACACGAACTCCGTCAACCACATAATCCGCACTGTATTTGTAGCCATGTTCTGTCGGTGGCACCGGCGCGGGTACTTTCCACACGACCACTTCAAGAATGGCACCTTCAGACGTGATGTTTTTGAAGCGTGTGATTAATTGGGCTGCCATGTTGGCAATTATGCCAACATAAGTCACACTGTCAAGCTATGAACTTGATTACCCCATGCATGTAAAGTACATTCCCTGACCGATAGTCTGTCGCCCATTCCGGGCCATTGCGGGTGCTGGCGTGCCAGTACAGGTGCTCGTTAATTTTTGTGCGGTCGAGGGGAGGAAGGAGGGCCTGGCTGGGAAGTTTAGGTGGTGACGCTGAGATGCGTTCATCGCATCGTATGAATTCAAACACGTTTACGTGCCGCAGTAATCACCTGAAAAAGCACCTGCTATTTGTCTGAAAAAAATGCTATATTTCGGACAAATAGAATCTTGTAGCCTATACCCCATGCCCCGAGCTGCCTCACCCCAAAGCGTTGACTCACAAATTGCACGCCAAGTGCAGCAGAGTAACCCTGGCACGGTGTTTACCCCCGATGCCTTTGCATTGCTGGGCAGCCGCGCTTCGATTGACAAGGCACTACAACGGTTGGTGGCACGCGGAGCGTTGCGGCGACTGTCGCGTGGGCTGTATGACAAGCCGCGACATGACGAATTGCTGGGCCTGCTCTGGCCGTCAGTGGATGCAGTGGTTCAGGCGCTCGCAGGCAAGGACAAGCTGCGCATGCAGCCAGCGGGTGTGTACGCAGCCAATATGCTGGGACTATCAGAGCAAGTGCCCGCCAAGCTTGTGCTGCTCACCGACGGTATTAGTCGCACGGTCAAGGCTGGCCCCATGCAAATCAGTTTCAAGCGCACGACGCCGCGCCAAATGGCAGCCGCCGGGCGGCTGAGTGGGCTGCTCATTCAGGCTTTCAAGAGCTTGGGTGCGCCACACATTACCCCGGCACGCATTGAGCGCCTGCGTCAGCAGGTACCCGCTGCAGAGCGGGCCCAGGTGCTACAGGATATTGCGCTTGCGCCTGCCTGGATGCGCCCATTTTTGCGTGAAGTTGCAAGGCAAGAACCATGACACTGGCAACCAAGTTTCTATCTCTCTCACCAGGCTTTGACGTGTTGCTGCGAGAACTACAGAGTGCTGAAAATGCCATCAATGCTTAGTTTTCAGCTTGAGTGAAAAAGGGGGCGCTTCCCTTTAAATATGCAAACTTGGCAAATCAGTCGCTGACATGCTGTCACGCGATTTGTTTGATCGGCTCAGCGGCAATTCGCAGTCCTTGCTAGAGTTCATGCAGCGTTCTCCCTTGTGTGGTCTAGATGATCTGACTTTCGGGCGCGACCAGAGCATGACGCGAACTATCGAGCTATGAGCTATGAGCTATTTTGAGCGGCGCCCCCGCCGCGAATGCCTGAAGGGCTTGTAGCGTTCAGGCGTGTGACAGTTCCTGACGGATGGTGGTTCGCACCACCTCCGCCAGCGTCTGCCCTTGGGCAACTTGACGCAGCGCCTCATTGAGCAGTGTCTGATAGTTGCCACCGGTCATTTCGGCCCGGGCTTTGAACACGGCCAGTGTGGCGTTGTCCACGCGCATGGTGATTCGCGTCTTGCCACCCTGCGCCGCTTGTAGGCGCGCCAGCGCAGGCACCTCAGCTACCGGCTTGGCATCGGTGAAATCCATATCGGCGTATTGGGAAAAGACAGGGTCAGAATTGTTGTTCATAGCGTTTGCGTTGAGGTTGATTTGCCTTCCAGGCCGAAATTAAACGGGGCGTGTCGTCGCGAAGCGTCCACACCACCACCAAAACTCTTCCTTTGCCGCCGATGCCTAACGAGACAAATCTCGTTTCACCCAAGCTGTCAGTATCCTCCCGGGTCAATGCGTAAGGATCAAGCAGCACGTGTTTGGCTTCCTCAAATGTGACTCCAGCGTGATTGATTGGATTCGCGGCGGCTTTGTCGGGATCAAATTCAATTTCCATATGAGTTAGTGTATGCACAAAACGATGCATAAGCAATATGATCTTGCCCCTGTTTTCTGGACTCATTAAGCAGCCGGGGGCATTCGCAGCGGGGCCGCCGCTCCAACTAAAGCCCCGGCCCCCTTTAGGAGCGGCGCCCAAGCTGCCCCCACTTTGCACAGCAGCGGCCAGGCAAACCAACTTAACCAATCAAACCAACTGTTACGCCGCCACCACGGGCATGGCGGGTGTGCTGCCAAAGGTGGCGAACCAGACCTACAGTTGCATGTGATCGAGTGCTGTAGTGCATAATGCATATATGCATAACTGGAGTTTGATCATGCAAAAAAGAATGACCATCACCATGGACGAAGCGGTTTACGAGGGGCTGGTGCGCGTGGTAGGCCGTCGCAAAATCAGCGCTTTTCTTGAGCGGCTAGCTCGCCCGCATGTGCTGGGTGACGATTTGTCGGCCGGTTATCAGGCCATGGGTCAAGACGTGGCGCGCGAGCAAGATGCATTGGCATGGAGCGAGGCGCTGATAGGTGACATCAATCAGGTGCAGTCATGAAACGTGGTGAAGTGTGGTGGGTGGATTTTGATCCTGCCAAAGGGTGTGAAATCCGCAAGACCCGTCCCGCAGTCATCCTCAGCAACGACATGTCAAACACGCATCTCAACCGCTTGCAAGTGGTGCCGTTAACCTCAAACACCGGGCGACTTTACCCCAGCGAAGTGGTCATCACGGTGGCTGGGCAGACCAGCAAAGCCATGGCAGATCAACTTACCACGGTGGCCAAAGAACGTTTGACTACTTTGCTGGGCAATTTAACCCGGCCTGACCTCAAGGCGGTTGAACGTGTCGTCAAAATTCAATTAGGGCTGCAGCTTTAACGGAAAAAGGGGACGCTACCCTTTTCACGGCGCAGGCCTTGTGGAAAAAAGGGACGCTACCCTTTTCAGGTATTTTTTGATGATGGCGACCGTCAGGTTTACCTGGCTTGGCTCAAGGAATACGCTGATCTGCATCAGGTCGAAGTGCTGGCCTACTGCCTGATGACAAACCACGTTCATTTGATCGCAGTGCCGGCCACGGACGACGGGCTACAGCAGACCTTGAAGCCGCTGCATATGCGTCAGCGCTTGAATCGGCAACGGCAATGGTCGGGGCATGTCTGGCAGGGGCGGTTTTTTTCGTCACCACTGGATGACGCGTATTTGTGGACCGCGCTGCGTTATGTTGAATGCAATCCGGTGCGTGCCGGTATGGCCGAGCGGGCGCAGGACTATCGCTGGTCTAGCGCGGCCACTCACTGTGGCTTGCGCCCGGATGCTTTGATCAAGGCAGAATCGCCTTGGCAGCAGCAATTGGCTGCCGTCGCGGACTGGTCGAAAGGGAAAAGGGGACGCTACCCTTTTCACGGCGCAGGCCTTGGGCTTTTTGTAGCCCGGGGAAAAGGGGACGCTGCCCTTTTCACGTAAATTGGCATCTGGGCTACAGGCCTTAAAGAATAAAAGGGTAGCGTCCCCTTTTATTTTGAAAAAAAAGGGGACGCTTCCCTTTTACTGTTTTTATTAGGTGCGTGGCATTCGTTTTTTGTGGTCAAATACACAGCGTGTATCTAGTTATTCAGCCATTAACACATCGAAGGCTCACTTTATGAATACCGCACCCGTTGCAAGCAGCTCCATTCATCCAACTTGTGCCGTCAATTTGCGCGTTCGCGATGATGTGCGCGCGCTGATTGACCGGGCAGCAAAGTCGTTCGGCAAGTCTCGATCTGATTTCATGATTGATGCCGCGCGCCGTGCCGCAGAAGAGGCGCTGCTGGACCAGACCTTGGTGCGCGTGGACCCGGCCGCCTATGCACATTTTTTGATGGTGCTGGACCAGCCGCCATCGGGCGCCGGGTTTGATCGCCTGATGCGTGCGGGCAAACCTTGGCAGGCATTGAATCAATGAGTTTGTCAGCGCCACATTTGCTCACGTCAGCGGATGACGTGGGTGGGTTCGCCTGTGGTACGCCCAGTCTGGATGAATGGCTGAAGAGGCGTGCCATGGCTAACCAAGTGAGCGGTGCCTCGCGGACTTACGCGGTAACTGACCTCAGTGAAGGTGACCACAGGGTGGTTGGCTACTATTGCCTGGCAAGTGGCGCGCTGGCCGTGGTTGATGCGCCAGGGTCGGTTCGGCGCAATATGCCAGACCCGGTGCCGATGGCCATTTTGGGCCGACTGGCGGTTGATAGCACTTGGAGCGCCAAGGGTTTGGGGGCTGCACTGCTACAGGACGCTGTGTTGCGCACTGCGCAAGCGGCTCACATTTTGGGTGTCAGGGGGTTGTTGGCGCACGCAGTGTCGGCCCAAGCCAAAGCTTTTTATGAATACCATGGTTTCAAGGCATCACCAACCCAGCCCATGACCTTGGTGTTGTCGATCAATAAAGGGCAATAAAGGGGACAGGTTTTCACTCCAACTAAGGCCCCGGCCCCCTTTAGGAGCGGCGCCCAAGCTGCCGCCACTTTGCACAGCAGCGGCCGGGCAAACCAACTAAACCAATCAAACCAACTGTTACGCCGCCACCACGGGCATGGCCAGCCAGCGCTCGGCGGCGGTGTGGCCGCTGGCGCGTTCAAAGCGCAGGCCGCCCACAATCACGCCGGCTTGGCGGGCGATCCATTTGCCCAGGCGGCGCCGGTTGATGCCGCCGCATTCGTCGGCAATGTCGCGCATGGCGTCTTGCATGTCGGGTAAATGGGGACGCTACCCTTTTCACGGCGCAGGCCTTGGGCTTTTTGTAGCCCGGGGAAAAGGGGACGCTGCCCTTTTCACGTAAATTGGCATCTGGGCTACAGGCCTTAAAGAATAAAGGGTAGCGTCCCCTTTTCCCCTTCTTTGTCAGCATGACTCTGGCGACAATGATAGAGCTGGTTGAACTAGCGTATCAGTGGGCGTGCGCCGAGACGGGCCTATAGCACTTACATGCCATCCGTCTACGTTGAGCGCGTAAAGCCACCACGTTCCCAGGGCCAGATTTCAATGCCATAGCTGTTTCTCGGGTAAATGGGGGTAAATGGGGGTAAATGGGGACGCTACCCTTTAGGGTAAATGGGGACGCTACCCTTTTCACGTAAATTGGCATCTGGGCTACAGGCCTTAAAGAATAAAGGGTAGCGTCCCCTTTTCCCGACGTGGTGTCGGCTTTGATGCAGCAGCAACCAGACCTGCAAGTGGTGGCGTGGCTTGATGATCAGCCTGCCGAATCCATCTGGCTCAACGCCGTGACGCTGTTTGAGGCACGTTATGGCCTTGCGCTGCTGCCTGCGGGACAGCGCAAAAATTGGCTGCAAGAGCGCTTTGAAGAATTGCTGACGCAAGATTTGCAGAACCGCATCGCTTATTTTGATGCAGATGCAGCCACCCACGCTGCAGCGCTTGCGGCACAGCGCAAAGCGCAGGGTCGCCCCGCGGATATGCGCGACACCTTTATTGCCGGAATTGCGCTGTCGCGGCGTGCTACGTTGGCAACGCGCAATACCAATCACTTTGGTGATTTGACAACGCCGGTAATCAACCCATTTTTAGCTCCCGCTAATGAGTAAAGGGGACGCTAAGCTTGCCGTCAAAACCATCCCGATAAATGGGATAAATTGGGATGGATAAATGGGGACGCTACCCTTTTCACGGCGCAGGCCTTGGGCTTTTTGTAGCCCGGATGAAGCAAAGCGCAATCCGGGGGGAACGACCGCGTGGCTGTGACCCTAGTCAGATTCCAATGAATGCTTCTGCTTGGCAGTGGCTTAAAAACCTGCTACAGTGCACACGTATACCGTGTAAAAATACATTCTTAAGGTTCAAGATGAACATCACACTTTCAGTTGACGAGCAAGTTGCGCAGCGGGCTCGCGACGCCGCGAAAAAAATGGGTAAAAGTCTCAATCAGCTTGTGCGCGACTACCTGGAACAATTGGCGGGCAGTGCTCGGCGCGGGCAGCAGTGGGCACAATTCGAAGCACGCTGCCTGAATTCGAATGCGAAACTAGGCGATTGGCACTTTAGTCGTGACGAAGCCAACGAGCGTTGACCTCATGGCCACGCGCAGCTTCATTGATACCAATGTCCTGATCTACGCAGAAGCGAGCGACGCGCCCTTGAAGCAGCAGCTAGCACTCGCGCTTGTCAAGCGCCTTTACGAAGATGCCCAAGGCGTCTTGTCAACCCAAGTTCTGCAGGAGTATTGCAACGTTGCTCTTAAAAAACTCAAGCTGTCGGCTCAACATGTGCGCTCACAACTCGAAATGTACGAGCAGTTTGAGGTTATTCAGGTCACCCCCGCCATCATTCACGCCGGATTGGACTTGCATCAAACGCGCAGCGTCTCGTTCTTTGACGCCATCATTCTGGCGAGCGCACATACGGCGGGCTGTGGTGTGCTCTACAGTGAAGATTTGAATACTGGCGAAACGATGCTTGGCGTTCGCATCGTGAACCCTTTTGGTTAATTCCATTTGAAAAAGGTGAAAAAGGGGACGCTACCCTTTTCAGATTAAAAGGATTAAAAGGAGACGCTTCCCTTTTACCAGTCATCCCAGGCATGACCTGGGATCCAGGACCCCAACTGCATGGATTGCGGATCAAGCCCGCAATGACAGCCTCGGCGCCCCCGCCGCAAAGTTCTTGGTCTCGCGCTCCGGCGACCATTCATGCATCTCTTGAACGATGAACTCGGCCAATGGCGTGATTTGGCCTTTGACGCTCGCTGCTTCCAGTGCTTTCATGTAGACATCTCGACGGCTCATCCGAATCACAGTCCACGGATAGCCGCCGGATGCCAGTAGCGTGTTCATCAAAAAGCGACCGATGCGGCCGTTGCCATCGAAGTACGGATGGATAAAGACGAAGAGGTGGTGCCCAAGCACGGCGCGAACGCAGGCTTGCGGCTCTGCTTCGAGCAAGTCCCACAGCGTTTCCAGTGAATCCAGCAAGGCCTCGCTGGGCAGCGGCGTGTGCATGGAGTTGCGAATAAAAATTGGGCCACGCCGATAGCCGGTGAGCGGACCGGCTTCGACGATGCCGGCAGTCACGGTCGGGCCGAACAGTTCGGCATACCAATCGTGGTGATCACGCTTGACCACGAGTCCGGCGTTGTCCTTGGCCAGTACTTTGCTAATGCTTTCCTTGACCGCCTGGAAGGCCTGGTAATAGCCCCTTGCAGCCAATGCGTCCCTGGTGCTGTTGTGCTCTGGGTCGCCATCCGGATTCCAGTCACCGCTGGTCACGCGCTCGATCAGCTCGTCGGTGACGCGATAGCCCTCGATGGACAGGGAGTTGTAGGCGTCAGAGGCGTAGCGCTCGTCGACCTGTGCCAGATAGTCGGCACCTTGTTTCTTGATGCCAGGCGCAGGTGGGAAGGTGTTGATCACATCCTGGCGCCATCCGGCCCACATTGATCGCAGACGCAGCACATAGGGCGAGCGTTCCTTGCTGGGCGCAATGGTGGGTTCGGCCAATTCAAAGGGATTGACCAGTTTGAGCGTGATCTTGAATTTGGCAAAAGCCTTCTGGATGCGCTCGGCCTCGTCGGGGCGTTTGACAAAGTCGAATGCAGCGGCCAACCGGCCTGCTGCCGTCACCATCTTGTCGCCAGCCAGCAGCGCCGGTAGCAATTCGGACGCATGACGGATGGTGGCCAGGGCGATCTCGGCCTCACGTGGGTTGTTCACAAAGAACGAAGGTCCGACCAGGCACAAAGCCTCGGCAACGGGCCAGGCTTGTAATCCACGGACTGCCACACGTGCATTGGGAACCCGGTTTTTGTCTGGATAGACAAGCAGTGAGGTGTCGAAGGGTAAATCCACCTTGGCGGTGCCGCTGTCGATCGTGACGCATGTGACCTGCCTGGGCACGGTGGTGTTGCCCGTGTGGAGCATCAGTGATGCCTCAGGGTTCAGGCAGTACCGCTTGCCAAAGCGCTTGCCCAGGTAGCCTGACACAAAGGCCCAAAAAGATGCGTACCACGCCGTGGTGTCTGCGTTGTTGTCGCTTGGGCTGCCACAGATGTACCACCCCTTCATCACGGGCCGCAGAAACCCCGTTTCGACCAACAGGATGCGCTGCTCGTCGTCCTTGAGGTCCGAGGCCTCAACAACTCCGTCGTGCTTTTCCTGAAGCCGCTTGAGGGTTTTCAGAGCCGCTGCGAGCGTTGGATTGCCCTTGGATTTGCCCCGTGATGGGTTCATGAATTTACTTTGTTATGTTTTTGAAAAATACTTTGGTATTGTATTGAAAATTACTTTGCTATTGCGCGGGAAAAAGGGGGCCCGGATGAAGCGAAGCGTAATCCGGAAAAAGGGCGGAAAAAGGGGACGCTACCCTTTTCACGTAGATTGGCATCTGGGCTACAGGCCTTAAAGAATAAAGGGTAGCGTCCCCTTTTCCCAAAGTCTTGTTTGGGCAAAATTACCAAACAACCGCTTTGATGATCAAATTTTGATATACATTTATTGAATGTGTATTTAACCGGAGTCCATCATGCAAGTTTCAAAATGGGGTAATTCATTGGCGGTGCGTTTCCCGGCGGGTTTAGTGCAAGCGCTTGACTTGAGAGAAGGTGAAGAAATTGACCTGCATCTGGTTGGCAGTCGGTCTTTTGAAGTTGCCAAAAAGCCCACAGTGACCGCACTGCTTGAACGCCTGCACCAGTATCGTGGGCGCCTGCCTGCAGATTTTCATTTTGACCGGTTGCAGGCCAACGAAAGAGGCGACGCTCTGTGAGCAAGCCTTTTATCGACAGCAACATTGTTTTATACCTTTTGTCTGGCGACACGGTCAAGGCCGACCGGGCGCAAACCCTGATGGCAGCAGGTGCCATCATCAGCGTCCAAGTTTTGAATGAAGTGACCTCGGTATGCCTGCGTAAGCTCAAAATGCCGTGGCCTGAGATTGACGATCTGCTGATGGCCGTCAAGGCCGCCTGCAAAGTGATCCCTTTGACTGTTGCATCGCACGAAAAAGCCGTAGCGCTGGCCAAGCGCTATCAGTTTTCTTTTTACGATGCCAACATTGTGGCTTGTGCGCTTGGGTCTGGTGCCCCCATGCTGCTGACTGAGGATATGCAGCACGGCTTGCAGATCGATGGCTTGGTGGTTAAAAACCCTTTCAAAAGTGTTCAAGAAAATGGCAAAAATGGGGACGCTACCCTTTTCACGGCGCAGGCCTTGGGTTTTTTGTAGCCCGGATGAAGCGAAGCGTAATCCGGGACAAAGGTCTATAAATCGGTTAAATTCTGACCATTCAGGTCAGAATTGGAGTTCAATATGCAAACTTGGCAAATGCAAACCGCAAAAGCGCGGTTTTCTGATGTGGTCAGAAGCGCAAAGAGCGATGGGCCGCAGGACATCACCGTCCATGGCAAATCGGTCGCTGTGGTGCTGTCACGCGATTTGTTTGATCGGCTCAGCGGCAATTCGCAGTCCTTGCTAGAGTTCATGCAGCGCTCTCCCTTGTGCGGTCTAGATGATCTGACTTTCGAGCGCGACCAGAGCATGACGCGAACTATCGAGCTATGAGCTATGAGCTATGAGCTATTTGATCGACACCAATGTGATCTCGGAGCTGCGGCGCAAGCAGCCTGATGCCAATGTTGTGACTTGGTTTGCTGCAAGATCGACACAATCACTGTATGCGAGCGTGCTCACTTTGGGTGAAATTCGTAAAGGGATTGAAACGCTTGGTAGCGATAGGGTAGATGCGGCCAGGCGACAGGCTTTATGCGATTGGCTGGATGTTGATCTGCCCATGTTTTTTATGGGCCGCATTCTGAGTGTCGATTTACCAGTCGCTGAGCGTTGGGGGCATCTACAAGCCCATGCACGCCGCCCATTGCCGGCCATCGACAGTTTGTTGGCAGCAACGGCACTACAGCACAACCTGAGCTTGGTCACGCGCAATGTGCGTGACTTTGCCGGCCTGGGTTTAAACGTCATCAATCCCTGGGATTCCTTAAACACTTGAATGAACAATTTCATTCACAAAATGGGGACGCTACCCTTTTCACGGCGCAGGCCTTGGGTTTTTTGTAGCCCGGATGAAGCGAAGCGCAATCCGGGGGAAACGACCGCGAGTGCAAATGCCCGACGCGAGAAGTACCATGCAAATCGCTATTGACTTACCGAATGACTTTGTCGCTTTTCAGGACAAAGAACGCGCTGCGCAATCCAAAGGGCTCCCGGTGCACGGCGTCTTGCTCGTAGGTCAGGCCTTCGTGCTGCGCCATCAGGTTGGCACGCTCACGCAACACGGCGCTTGAGTTAAACACCCAATCAACAAAGTCGATCTCTTGCGGTGACCAGTCGCACACGGGGGCGCTTAGGTAGTCTGTCGCCCATTCCGGGCCATTGCGGGTGCTGGCGTGCCAGTACAGGTGCTCGTTAATTTTTGTGCGGCCGGTGAGCCCTTCTGCAATGTAGGGGTTGGCCGCAATGCCCCGACGCACATAGGTGCAGGCGCTCACAAAATCCCCCTGCCTAAACGCAATTTGACCCGCCTGGTACCAGTGCGCCGGTGAATCTGCGGCTTCTTTCAGATAGCTTTTCATGGCACTTTTGGTGTCGCCCATGAGCATGCGCACGCCTAGGTTGTCACCGGGGCACCAAGCAGGTTGCGCAGTTCTCGGATATCGTGGGCGGCGTCTGCGCCGTCAAGGCCCACCTCATGCAGGGCATGACGGGCACACATGCTGCTGGCAGGCATACCAGCATTTGCATTTGATTTGGCCGAGCCTGCTAACGGGCGTGGCCATGCAAAACACGGGCCTGCCACCGCTAGTAGCCTGGCAGCCATGCTGGGCGCCATAGGGCTGATGGCGCTCAACCTGGGCGACGCACCCGTGGCTACGGTTAGCTTTGCCGTAGCTAATGGTCGCCCTGCCCACTGGCTTGGCGGTGATGTGCCGACCTTCCCTTGCCCTGCCCCTGTAGGAGCTGCGCCCTTGCTGCGATGGTTTTTGGCTATTGGCAGCCATCACGGCAGCCCATCAGCGCGGGAGTTTTTAGCGCCAGAACGACCACCTGAATTGGCTCAGACGGGTGTAGACGGCGGCATAGAGGCAGACTGTTAGCCCTAAACAAATGGCTAATGCCCAGGTGTTGTACATGAACACCAGCGCCAGCACACAAGGGAAAGCCGCCATAAGCCAACACAGGGGGCTGGCAAAACCATTTTGGAGCCGGGCCGACATGTTGGGGCAGCGTCGGCACACCACACGGCGGTGAAACAGGTGGTGCAGGTGCATGCGGTCGGCAGAAGATGGGTGGTGGCCGTCCCGGCGAAGGCGCCTAAGTACAGAAAAAACCACCTCCAGCACCGGGTACGCGCAGATCAATATGGTGGCCCAGGCGTTGATCTCAGTGTGACGCATGGGCAGCAAGATGGCCAGCCAGGCCAGCAAAAAACCCATTAAATAGGCCCCGCCATCGCCCAAAAAGAGCTTGCCAAACGGCCAGTTGATGGCGCCAAAGCCTAGTGCACAGGTGGCTACCACAAAGCACACCGTGGCCACGGGTGCGTCACCCAGGTTCAGGGCCATCAGGCCCAGTGCGCTCAGCATGATGGCCAAGCTGCCAGCGGCCAAGCCGTTGAGGCCGTCAATGATGTTGATGGCGTTGGCCACGCCGCCTGCCGCAAAGGCGGTGAAGATGACCGCCAGCGGCCACCATTGCAGCAGCCAGTCTAGCGGCGGAAAACCGGTGTTTTGCATGGCCACACCGGTGATCAGGCAGGCCAGCACACCACTGGCCATGGTGGCCAGCAGACGCGGCAACACGCCAACCACTTTGGTAAAGTCTTCGGCCAGGCCAAACACAAAGGCTGGTATGCCAGCGAGCAGCATGGGGGTTAATATGCCGCGCACATCAGGCCCGACCAGCAGCCAGGCCACCAACAAGCCCATTGCAATGGCAATGCCGCCAATGCGTGCGGTGTCTTGTACATGGATTTTTTGCACGCCAAAAGTGCTGTCAGCGCTAAGGTGCCCGTGCCAACGTTGCGTGCTAACTATGGCCACACCAGACAGCACGCAGACACTAAAGATAACGATGTAACTACTCAATGGCATAACGCAGGCCTGAGAGCGTAATGGTAGGCGTTGACAATGGTTCTCCCTATTTGACGAGGTATTGGTTTGATTTGTTATGTCGGTCACTATGGATTATAGATAGCGTTTTTTTGACCTATCCGCCCCGCCCCGTTGCCCAAGCCTGTCTTGTGTAAGGGTGTGTAAATAAAGGAAATAAAGGGGACGCTACCCTTTTGAAATAAAGGGGACGCTACCCTTTTTCGCCCGCAACGCACGAACTCAAGCCGTGACGGGCATCGGCTGCACTGCCAGACGCAGTCCCATTGCCGCCAAAATGGCGGTCAGGCTGCGTAACTCTGGGTTGCCGCTGGGTGACAGCGTGCGGTAGAGCTGGGTTGCATTGAGGTGCGCTTTTTCTGCCAAAGCAGGTACGCCGCCACGCGCTTTAGCAATTTGACGCAGGGCCACCATCAGGTCGGCTGGGTCACCATCTTGCAGCAGGTCGTTAAGGTAGTCGGCGGCAAAAGCAGAGTCTTGCGCAAACATTTCGGCCATGGCGTCATCATGGAATAAAAGGGGACGCTACCCTTTATCGTTGTTAGAACAAAAGGGTAGCGTCCCCTTTTTGTTTCCTTTTTGTTCCCCCCTTTTTGTTCCCCCCTTTTTGTTCCCCCCTTTTTGTTCCCGTGCCCCCTGCCCTTGTAGGAGCTGCGCCCTCGCTGCGATGGTGTTTGGGTAGTAATCCCGTAGCCCGGATTGCGCTTCGCTTCATCCGGGCTACAAGATAACTGAACTGCTTTTTGCGCACCAAGGTGGATGTGCTGGTGATGGGGGATTGGGTGGTGCGGCGGGGGCGGGGGTAGAGGCATGGATTGCCACGGCGCTGGTGCGCCTGGCAATGACGGGGTCAGGCTTGCAGCCTGCCCTGCTCAACTGCCTGGCGCAGCAGCGCATTCACCCTGGTTTGCCAGCCCTTGCCGCTGGCACGCAGGGCCGCGGCCACATCGGGGTCTACCCGAATGGATAGCATTGGGCGCACTACCGCCGCAGGTGGTCTGCCGGGTTTGCGGCGCATGAGGGCAAACTCTGCATCGCTAACCTCGTGGGTGTCAGGGTCGGCGGCAATGCCAGCGTTGATCCGCGCCTCTTCCGCGGGCGTATTCAAAAGGATTTTTCGGCCATCACGAAGCGTCAAATGTGTTTGCATAAAGTAGTTTTTCCCGGTTATTGGTTTTGCGCAGGCTGATGATGCGTCGGCACTCACCGCGGTCAACAAAAGCCACGAAATACAGCCTGTCACCCTGTACCGCCAACGCGCACTGGCGCGGCTCGCCATACGTGCGACGCGCATCAAACCACGTCAGCGCCGTATTCCAATCGAGTTCAATCGCTATCGCCAGCGAAACACCATGTTTTTGCACATTTGCTTCATCTTTAGCTGGGTCAAACTCGATTTTCGAGGTCGAAATTCTATTGACGAGAATTGTATTTGTCAATACATAAAATAAAAGGAATAAAAGGAGGAATAAAAGGGGACGCTACCCTTTTTGCTCAGATAGCGGTTCAACCGACGCAGTGGCCGCGAGGGTCTTGGGCACTGTCTTGCAGTTGGGTAGGTGGCAGCCTGAAAGCGCGGCAAGCCGTTTGCCAGTCCTGTTCATCCTGTTCGGTTGTCACCGACCACTCAATGTCGTCGGGCCACAGACCACATTTGCACGATGATTAAAAGGGGAAAAGGGGACGCTACCCTTTTAATTGATTGGTTATAATATTGTTATTACTTTTAAGGACCATCCATGCTTACATCCATGCGCCAAATTGGGAATTCCAGAGGGGTGTTAATCCCGGCCGCCTTTCTTGCGTCTTGCCAGATCGAAGATCAGGTGGATATGCAGTTGCAGGATGGCCAGATTGTGATCAAGCCAGTTCGCCGCAAGCTGCGCGACGGTTGGTTTGTTGACACCGCTGCACCCTCTAAAGCGGTCTTGGCCCAAGAAAAATTAGAGTCGCAAGACTGGATTGACGCACCCGTTGCCGATGACAGCGAGTGGGTATGGTAAGCCGGGCGGTTGTATCGCGCGGTGACGTGTATTGGGTCAACCTTGACCCTACTATCGGTAGCGAGATTCAAAAGACGCGCCCTGCGCTGGTGGTGTCACCAGACGACATGAACACCGAATTGCCCCGAGTCATCATCGCGCCCGTCACCAGTGCCGGGCGGCCTATGGGGTGCCGTCCCGAGGTGATTTTTGCGGGCAAGAACGCGCGCATTTTGTTAGATCAGGTGCGGTACGTGGACAAGATCAGGTTAGGGAAAAAAATGGGCAAAATCGATGAAAAAGTCTGGCATGTTGTTTTGTTGGAGATGCTTGCCTAAATTGGGTTAAAGGCGGCGCTACGCTTTTAATGCGGTTGTAGGGCGGACTTCAGTCCGCCAGGCCGACTGAAGTCGGCCCTACAAAGCCCATGACCATCACCATGGACGAAGTGGTTTACGAGGGGCTGGTGCGCGTGGTGGGCCGACGCAAAATCAGCGCTTTTCTTGAGCGGCTGAGCACTTGACGCAGCAAAGAGCCCTGAGTCCACGCACAGTGGCCGCATACCGGGACATGTTTGTGTTGTTCCTGGATTTTGCGACCACTCAAGGTGTGAAATCGCCTGCAGAAATGAAACTGACGGACATCACTGCGGAGTTGATTCTGGCCTTTCTTGACCACCTGGAGCAAGTGCGCCACAACACGGTTCGCAGCCGCAATGCCCGGCTTGCCGCCATGCGATCGTTCTTGAAGTTTGCCGCGCATCGTGATGTCACATCACTGCATGTCATTGAGCGTGCACTTGGGGTACCCATGAAGCGTTTTGAAAGGCCTATGCTTGGTTTTATGTCACGTGACGAAATGCTGGCTGTGATTGGCACGCCAGGTAGTAGCTGGATCAGTCAGCGTGACCATTTGCTGTTGGGGCTGCTCTACAACACGGGTGCGCGGGTTTCCGAAATTATTGGGGTAAAGGTTTCAGACGTGATTCTCGATAGTGCTGCTTGTGTGCACCTGCATGGCAAGGGGCGCAAACAGAGAACGGTGCCGTTGTGGCATTCAATTGCAACGGAAACCAAGGTATGGTTGAAGCTCAATCCACTATTGGGTGCGGCATCTGCACTTCTGCCAAACCGTGAGGGTGAGGCTATGACTCGCGACAACGTGACCAAACGTCTTGCTTTGGCCGTGGCCACGGCAGCCAAGACGGTCATCACTTTGGAGCAGATGCAAATCTCACCACACACGATTCGCCATACGACTGCCATGCATCTACTTCAGTCGGGAGTCGATATCAGTGTGATTGCCTTGTGGCTGGGCCATGAGAGCCCTTCGACCACCCACCATTACGTTGAGGCAGACCTGGCAATGAAAGATCGCGCACTGGCAAGGTTGCAAGGGCCGGATGAAAAAATTCACCGCTACCATGCACCCGACTCATTGTTGGATTTCTTGAAAACCCTGTAAATTATGCAGAGCAATCGAGCTTGCCAATCGTCCTTTCTCAAGGGAATCGACATGCTCGATTTCAAACCCTATTCATAACTGGAGACTATGCATAAGGGCACGTCAGAGACGCTCGCCACATTCGGGTGTCGCGCAAGTCCATCTATGAAATCTCAACCGCCGATACCCGCCACTCATATATGTTGCAAGCTGGTCGAAAACGGGGACTGCAGTCATCGAAATCCTCGTCACGCTGCTGATGGTCAAGCGACTGAGCCGATGTTGGGAGCCATCTCAATGAGCCCTGCAGTCCGACAATTCAATACATGCCATGGAGTCAGCCGTGATAATATATGTCATGGCTGATCGAAAAATTGTCGACGATACGCACCACATTACGCAAAAGCGTGGGAATGGTCAGCTTCGACGTGAAATTTGGGTTGATGCGCAAGGTCAGGTGACTCGTTACAACCTTGCGTACATCAATCATTCACTGAACGGCGCCGATAACGGACGCCTGGTCGGTTTTGACAACCAGCATGGGTATCACCACCGGCACTATTTCGGCGTTGTGGCTGCGGTTGAATTCACGAGTTTTGACGACATTGAAGATCAGTTCCAGACCGATTGGACTGCACTTAGGAGCACAGCATGAAAAATGTCACCCTTAAAGTAGGTAACGAACAAGATTTCTTTCGCAGAGGGAACGAGTTGGCAAGATTGGCTGACGCTGGTCAACCGATGCCAGAGGAGCGCACTGTCAGCTTTGAAGATCCTGCCGATCTCCTGCGCCTGCTGACTGCCAGTCGACTTGACGTGTTCCGCAGTGTCAAGGGTGAACCAGGCTCGATCACAGTCATCGCTGGGCGACTGCATCGCGATCACAGCGCCGTCAAACGTGATGTAGACCAGTTGGCACAAGTCGGACTTGTGACGATAGAAACCAAGATTCTTCCAGGTCATGGTCACATGAAAGAGATTCGAGCATCTGCAGGCATTTTCCGCCTCGAAGCGATGGTGATGTGAAGAGCTTGTGCTGACAAGATGTTGACTGTCAACTATCAGGCGAATGGAAATTCTTTGCGGCGCTTGCGTTTGCATTCCTGCATTGGCAACAATGAGTTCGCGCATTCTTGGACCGAGCCCAAGCCCGAAACCTAGCACCCCAGTGCCTGAAAACGTTTGCGCAACTGATACAGCTTCATCTGAACATCTTTCAGGTCCGACTGTGTCGCCTTCTTCTCATCCTGGTGCGCCCAGACATGGCGCGTCTGAGTAGACCGTCTTTCCGGCCTCCTGACACTTGAAGACGGTTCTGGACGCAGGTGGGAGCTTTTGCGCATAGCCGTGCAGCGCAACCATGGCTGTGCAGATCAAAGCAGGGGTTATCAGAAGTCGAATATGCATGGCGGTTCACTTTTGTATGACGAGATTGGTTTGCCCTATGCGCCCGCTGGCAAAGGCTTTGGCATCGTCGGTGAAGCGCCCGGATGTCACTACAAAACCTCCAGCGGCGCCGTTGGCGGCCATGACGCCATAGAGTTCGCGCACCACCGTGACACCCACGGTGAACGCTTTCCACTGCTTGCACTGCACCAGAAACTTGTCGCCACCTTTGCGCAGCACCAGGTCAACACCGCCGTCGGCACCACCGCCGCCGTTTTCAATCACCTGGTAGCCTTGCTGGCGAAATCCTTCGCCGACCAAAAGTTCGAACTCCTGCCAGCTCATGTTGTTCAGCGCATTGGCTGACGCGCTGCTAACCACGTTGGAAACAAGACTTTTCCGTTTGGATCGGCCGTATGCAGACGTCGCTGCACCCATGAGGCAAAGCAATGGCAGCAGATACTGCCCAACCGTCGCCAGTGATTTCCAAACGGTCTGGGTCACGACTGTGCCGACCTGCCCGGGGGCGATCAATGCGACGACTTCATGTGTTGCCACGCCGTGCAGCCACAGATATGACACCAGGGCCAGTACACACCCTGCCCACCAAGGCATTAAGGCGACCAATTCCACCAGGTCCTCTGCGGGACTGCTTTTCTTTCTACGGGCCATTGAGCCTACTCCCTAAACTGATAATTATTCTTGGTTCATTGTGCGTCACTTCAACGTCACCAATGGTCTCGTGACCTAAATTGTTTCAGATCGTCATGCGCGCCGCTGGCTCCGATCATCCGCATACAGGTACTTTTGAAACCCGACGAACATGGTCCGAATCTGCGCTGTGCCGCCCAAGTCGGCCACCGCGTCCGAGATCGCATTGTGGTACTTGAGCCGCAGTAACGAGGTGAGCTTGTCGGCGTCCAACTGGTGGCCATCATGCTCTGGATTCGTCGCGCCTTTCGGCTTCGTTCACGGTGCTCAGTGGTAATCGTCTTCACGTTGGTGGCGAATGGCACCAATGATGATGGTGTTGCTGTCCACAATCTCAAATAGTGCTACATAACCCGTGTGACCAAACGGAATAATAAGTTCACGAATAAATGAGCTGGTCCCTGCCTTGCGGCATGCAAACGGCGAGGTTTCCAACAAGGCCAAGCCTGCCTTGATGGCCTGCACGGCTCTGTCGGGGATATCCAGGTCGCCAGTTTCACTGTCCAGTTCACGTTGCAGCGCAAAATCAAACAGCTGCGCCAGGTCAACTGCGGCAGCTTCGCTGAACACAACTGTGTATGTCATCCGCCGCGCTGCGTTTTGGCCTGTCGGGCCGCAACCAGCCTGGCTTCCAAGTCGGCAATCACCACCGCAGCAGGAATACCGCTGCCGTCGCGCTTGGTCGCTTCGATGGCAGCAATACCGCGTCGGATGAACTCTGCCTGATTCTTGCGCTTGGCTACCGTGGTGCGAACCGCGTTCTCCACGAATTGAGACAGCGATTCGCCCTGCTCAAGCACGCCTTCAAGTTCAAGCCGGAAGTCAGGGGCGACACGAATAGGAGGGAGTGTGGCTGTTTTCATGGATTTATTGTATTGCAACTGCTATGCAAATCCAGGCATTCAAAGCACGCCGCTGAAAGCCCGGGCCAGCAGGGATTTTTTCATCCGGTCAACACATCGACTGGCGCACCCGTGGGCTGGCCGTCTTTGAACGGCACGAAGACGACCTTGTAGCCACTGTGCGGTCGGCGGTTCCATGAGCCATGCTCGCCAATGAACATGCCGCTGGCAAACGGCTGGCCCAGCGTGTTGCCCTTGGCCGACACCAAACCCAATGGCGCGACGTGCGCACCCAGGGCGTAGTCTGGCGCCACGGCCTGCGCCACACGCGCAGGGTGCTGGGGTTTTACCCGCGTGTCCACGTGCTGACCAAAGTAGCTGTACGGCCAGCCGTAAAAACCGCCGTCGCGCACCGAGGTCAAAAAATCGGGCACCAGGTCGTTGCCGAGCTCGTCACGCTCATTCACCACCACCCGCAGACCCGGCGCTGCACGCGGCACGGCACCCGCTGGCCAACCGAGGGCAGGCGCGATGTTCAGGGTGGGACCAGTGCGTGCTCCGGGGCTGGCAGCATGCCTGCGGAGCGGGTTGACGGCATGTTGAAGCCTTTTGATAGGAGGTGCTGATCCTAAAGAGCGCTTGACAAGACAGACGTTCGCCAACACACAGATAGCCCGAAACCTGTCGAGGCGATGCCCCTCCTTGGGTCAGGCTCAGCAGCACCGCCAGTGTCCGCTACCGCACGGTCGTGAACAAAGTAACGATGCAACATCAATTTTTTTAGGAGAATGAAATGACCCAGTTTCAAATTGCCGTCATCGTTGGCAGCCTTCGACAGGATTCATTTAACAAGAAGCTGGCCACGGCGCTGCCCAAGCTGTCCCCGCCTGAATTCACCTTCAAGCAGGTCCGGATCAGCGACCTGCCGCTGTACAACCAGGACGACGACGAGCATCAGGCGGCATCGGTGGTACGGCTGAAATCGGAGATCACGGCGGCGCATGGCTTGCTATTTGTCACACCTGAATACAACCGGTCGATGCCTGGTGTGCTGAAAAACGCCCTTGACCACGCCTCACGCCCGTATGGCGACAGCGCCTGGGCGGGCAAACCCGCAGGCGTGCTGGGCGTGTCCGTCGGTGCCATCGGCACGGCCATGGCGCAGCAGCATTTGCGCAACGTGCTGGCCTATTTGAACGTGCCGACGCTGGGCCAGCCCGAGGCCTTCATCCAGGTTAAGGAGGGTCTATTTGACCCGGACGGCTGCTTTGGCGAAGGCAGCAGGAAGTTTTTTCAAAGCTGGATGGACCTCTACGTGGCATGGATCAGGAAACACGCGGCATGAACAAACCCAGTCACCACTTCAGCGACCTGTTCGCGCAGCTTGGGCTACCCAACGACAACCAGAGCATCGCGCAGTTTTTGAGCAACTACACAGGGAGGTCACAGGGCGTGAGGTTGCCCGATGCGCCCTTCTGGACAAGATCGCAAGCGGCCTTCTTGCGGGAATCATTGAGCCAGGACTCTGACTGGTCTGGCCTGGTGGATCAGCTGAGCAAGGCGCTTCGTGACACGGCAGGGCAACCACCACAATGGCAAGCTTTCAGTCCTGTCGCTGCGGGTGTGGTCAATAACCTCACAGCACATCGCGCAGCCGGTGGTACAGCGTGCCCAGCACCAGACTGGGCATGCGCAACAGCGGACCGCCCGGAAAACGACGGTGCTGCAATTGGGCAAACAAATCAAACTGCTCGGCCTGGCCCGCCACCGCTTGTGCCACCAGTTGCCCGGCCAGGCCGGTGAGCGCCACACCATGGCCACTGAACCCTTGCAGGTAATACAGGTTGTCGCCCAGGCGGCCGAAGTCGGGCGCGCGGTTCATGCTGATGTCGACAAAACCACCCCATAAGAACTCGACCGGCGTGTTGCTTAGCTCGGGAAAGACCTTGGCCATGCGCTGGGCCATCAGCGCTTGCAGATTGGCTGGGGTGCGGGTGGTGTAGCTGACGCGGCCGCCAAACAACATGCGGTGGTCGGCGCTGAAGCGAAAGTAATCGAGGATGAAATTGTTGTCACACACCGCCGCGTTGCTGGGGATCAGGCGCTGGCATAGTTCGGGGTCGAGCGGCGCGGTGCCAATGATGTAGGTGCCCACCGGCATGATACGCGGCGCAATGTCGGGGGCCACCGCCGGGCCATATTCGGCCAGCATGCAGTTGCCGGCCAGCACGCCAAAGGGCGCGGTGACCGAACCCTGGGTGGTGCTAGCGGTGAGCTGCTTGCCACGCTGCAAACCCGTAACCGCCGAATACTCGTAGATCTGCACGCCCAGACTGCGAGCGGCGCGCGCCAGCCCCAGGCCATATTTGAGCGGATGCAGGTGGCCCGACTTGCGCTCAAAAGCGCTGGCCTGGTAGAGCGGGCTGGCAATGTGGCGCTGCACGTCTGCACCCATGGCAAACTCGGTCACCAGGCCGTAGTGCGCCATGGCCTGCATCTCGGCGGCCAAGGCACGCGCCTTGCGGGCCGAGTCGGCCACGTGCAGGTAGCCGTGCTGACGGTCGCAGTCGATCTGAAAGTCGGCAATGCGCTGGTCGATCAGGTCGAGCGAGGCCAGCGACAGGTCCCACGCCTGCCTGGCCTGTGCGGGGCCGAGTTGCTGCTCAAAAGGCGCCTGGCCGCTGGCATAACCCACAATGGCCTGGCCGCCGTTGCGCCCGGACGCCCCGGCACAAACCCGGTCAGCCTCCAGCACCACCACCTGGTAACCGCGCTGCGCCAGCTCAATGGCCGCCGACAGGCCGGCAAAACCGGCGCCGACCACCAGCACGTCGGCAGTGATGTGGCCCTGCAAAGGCGGCGCCACGGCGTCACGCTGTACGCTGGCCTCGTAGTAGCTGTGTTGGTTAAGCTGGGTGTCGGAGTCGAGCAGCATGCAATGGGACTTTCAGGCAAGTTTGGCAATCTGGCCGCACAGGTAGGTCCAGACGAAGGTGGCGGCTGCGTTGCTGGTGAGCTCGGCGTGGTCATAGGCGGGTGCCACCTCGACGCAGTCCATGCCGATTTGGTTCAGGGGGCTGAGTTCTTCCAGCAGGGTCAGCACCTGCGAGCTGCTCAGGCCACCGGGCTCGGGTGTGCCGGTGCCGGGGGCAAAGGCGGGGTCGAGGCAGTCGATGTCAAGGGTCAGGTAACACGGGCGCTCCCCCAGGCGCGCCAAAATTTGCGCAACGACCGGTTGCAGCGCCGCACCGTCGAGCCCGCGCAACTGGCGGCCGGTAAAGATCAGGCCGCCCTGGTCCTGCACATAGTTGCGCGCCGCCCGCGTACCGCTGGAGCGCAGGCCGATTTGCACCGTGTGCTGCGGGCTTACCAGGCCCTCCTGAATGGCTTCATAGGTCCAGGTGCCGTGGCCCGAGGGCTCGCCAAAGTGGTCAACCCAGGTGTCGCAATGGGCGTCAAAATGCACCAGCGCCAAGGCCCCATGCTGTTGATGAGCGGCGCGCAACAGCGGCAAGCTGATGGAATGGTCGCCGCCCAAAAAAACGCAGTGGTGCCGCGCCATCAGTGCGCTGGCCTGGGCCTGGATGCGTTCGCGTACCTCGGCCAACGGCGAGGCGTTGGGCAGGCGCATGTCATGGCCGTCGCCCAGGTGCCCCAGTGGCGTGACCTCAAAATGCGGGTGGATACCATCGCACAGCATCAGGCTGGCGCTGCGAATGGCCTGCGGGCCAAAACGCGCGCCGGGCCGGTTGGTCACCGCGCCGTCAAAGGGCACACCCACCACGGCAAAGGGCTGCTGCGCCAATTCGGGCGCAGCCAGAAAACGGTTGCTGTTGTTGGCGTAGGCAAATTCACCGATTGACATGAAAACATCCTTGAAAGAAGCGCTTGCTTGACAGGCTGGCAGGCCAGCACCGACACTGCAAATTATCCGGAGTTGGGGCGCTTTTACGGTACCAATTCGCCTACCATCGATCAATCCACTGACCCGCCAAGCGGATGTGCCACCTCATCGGGCATGACGCATTTATTTTTTCACCGTTCCTTTTCCAACGTGACCCCCTCCAGTCAAGATTCGACCCGCGCCGCGCCGCGCTGGCTTGCCTACCTGTTACTGGCCACCAGCATGTCGCTGGTCGGCAGCTATGTGGCCCTGAGCAAGCCACTGGTGCTTGCCCTGCCCGTCTTTTTGCTGGCCTGGCTGCGCTTTGGCATAGGCGTGCTGGCCATGCCACATTGGCTGATCAAGCCCGCCAATGAACCGTCCATGCGCCGCAGCACCAGGGGGCTGCTGTTTCTGGAGTCGTTCCTGGGCAATTTTCTGTTCACCATTTGTATGCTGTTTGGTGTCAGCCTGACCACGGCGGTGTCGGCCGGCATCATCATGGCTACCCTGCCCACCGTCGTGGCGCTGCTGAGCTGGTTGTTCTTGCGTGAGCGCATTGGCTTGCGCGTGTGGGCGGCGATTGCGCTGGCCGCCATCGGCATCGGCTTGTTTTCAATTTCAAAATCTGATCAGTCTGCGCCTGCGGGACACAACGCCTTGTGGGGCAACCTGCTGGTTTTTGCCGCCGTGTTGTGCGAAGCCGCCTACGCCGTGATTGGCAAGAAGCTAACCGGCACCTTGTCACCCAAACGCATCACCGCGCTGATCAACCTGTGGGGCTTTGCCCTGATAACTCCCTTTGGTCTTTATGCCGCCTGGGGCTTTGACTTCCTGGCGGTGCCAGCACCCATGTGGCTGCTGCTGGTGTTTTACGCGCTGGCCGCCAGCGTCTGGACCGTGTGGCTCTGGATGACCGGGCTCAAGACCATTGCGGCTGCGCGCGCCGGCGTCTTCACTGTCATGCTGCCCATTTCAGCGGCGCTGGTCGGTGTGCTCTTTTTAGGTGAACGGCTCACGGCCCTGCAACTGTTTGCTTTTGCCCTGTGCCTGGCTGGCGTGCTGCTGGCGACCCTGCCGGTTCGCGTTAAAACAAACGCGTCGCGCTGACCACGATGCCGTCGGCGTCGGCATACAGCCAGTCGCCAGGGTGGACCCAGACACCCTGAATCTGCACGGCCAGATCCCGCAGGCCCAGGTTCTTTCTTTCAGTCGGCATGGGCATGCTGGCCAGCGCGCGAATGCCCACATCCAGTGCGGCCAGCTCCGCCACGTCGCGCACACAGCCGTCAATCACCACCCCGGCCCAGCCATTTCTGGCAGCTGCTGCACCCAGGTTGCCGCCCAGCAAGGCGCGGCGCAGTGAGCCCGCACCGTCTACCACCAGTACCTTGCCAATACGCCCGGCAGGCGTCTCATCAAACCCATCTGATTCAACGGCCGCCTTGACCAGGGTGTTGTCTTCAAAGCATTTGACGGTAACCACCAGGCCGCAAAAAACACGGCGCGCACCGAAGTCCTTGAACACCGGCGGCAGTACCCGAAAGCGTTCGGGGACCTCATTTTTGTGGGCATCGCACAAATCACAGGTGGCAAAAGAAGGGGTCATAAAAATCGTCCTGGCAGGGTTAATTGGCCTTGAAAATTGTAAATCGGCAAAAAACCCGGCCCAAGTCAGCGTTTTCCCAGCAGAATTTGCGTCTGCCCCCTATGAAAGCGCTGATTTCTCCAGTAGGATTCGCCCCCATCCAGCCGATCTTTTTTGCTGGTGTTTGATCAACTACGAAAAGGACCTCCTTATGGCAACTGCAAAAAAAGCACCGGCTAAAAAAGCTGCTCCCGTCACCAAAGCCGCTCCTGCCAAAAAAGCAGCCCCGGCAAAAGCTGCGGCACCCGCAAAAAAAGTAGCTGCCAAAGCCGCTGCACCTGCCAAGGCGGCGGCACCAGCCAAAGCTGCAGCCCCCGCCAAGAAAGCAGCCGCACCTGCTAAAAAAGCGGCACCTGCCAAGAAGGTTGCGGCCACAAAGGCCCCTGCTGCCAAACGCACCGTCAATGCTGCTTTCATGAAAGCCATGACGCCCAGCACCGCACTGGCCGCCGTGGTTGGTTCAAAAGCCCTGCCGCGCACCGAAGTGGTCAAGCAACTGTGGGTCTACATCAAGGCCAACAAACTGCAAGACGCCATTAACAAACGCCTGATCAACGCCGATGCCAAACTGAAGGAAGTGTTTGGCAAAGCGCAAGTCACCATGTTCGAGATGGCTGGTTTGATTGGCAAGCATTTGAAATAATTCTGTAGCAAGCCAAGTTTCAGGGGCCGACGCAAGTCGGCCTTTTTGTTTGTGGCATCATGCGGCCCAACAACAATCGTTTACCGATGCTTCGTTTTTTCCTGACCCGTTTCAGCCTGATCATTCCCACCTTCATCGGCATGACGCTGGTGGCGTTCTTTCTGATCCGGATGGTGCCCGGCGACCCCATAGAAACACTGGCCGGCGAGCGCGGCATAGACCCCGCGCGCCATGCCGAGTTGCTCAAGGCCTACGGCCTGGACCGCCCGGTGTTGGTGCAATACGGCATCTACATTGGCCGCGTGCTGCAGGGTGACCTGGGCAAGTCCATCATCACCCACGAGCCGGTCCTAAACGAATTCATGGCGCTGTTTCCAGCCACCATTGAACTGGCGGTTTGCGCCATTTTGTTTGCGCTGATCATCGGCATCCCGGCGGGCATCCTGGCGGCTGTCAAGCGCAACACCATTCTGGACCATGGCGTCATGGGCGTGTCGCTGACCGGCTACTCGATGCCGATCTTCTGGTGGGGGCTGCTGCTGATCCTGCTGTTTTCGGTGCAACTCGACCTGACCCCGGTGTCAGGGCGTATCTCGGTGATGTATTACATCGAACCGGTCACCGGTTTCCTGTTGATCGACACCTGGATGGCCGGTGACATGGATGCCTTTTGGTCGGCGGCTACACACCTGATCCTGCCCACCATTGTGCTCGGCACCAACCCGCTGGCCGTGATCGCGCGCATGACGCGATCAAGCATGCTCGAAGTGCTGGGTGAAGACTACATTCGCACGGCCAGAGCCAAGGGCTTGTCGAACTTCCGGGTGGTGTCACTCCATGCGCTGCGCAACGCGCTGATCCCGGTGATCACCGTGATTGGCCTGCAGGTTGGCGTGCTGTTTACCGGGGCCATCCTGACCGAGACCATTTTTTCCTGGCCCGGCGTGGGCAAATGGATGATCGAAGCCATTGGTCGGCGTGACTACCCGGTGCTGCAAGGCGGCATGCTGCTGCTGGGTGGCATGGTCATGGTCGTCAACCTGCTGGTGGATGTGACCTACGGCATCATCAACCCACGCATCCGGCATTGACGACACCCACCATGACCACGCTTGCCGACACCCCTGCCCTGATCGAACCACCGCACCGCTTGCGCGAGTTCTGGGATTATTTCAGCACCAACAAAGGTGCGGTGGCTGGCTTGGTCGTTGTACTGGGGGTGCTGCTGATGGCGGCCTTTGCGCCCTGGATTACGCCCTATGCGCCCAACGACACCGACCCCAGCGTCTTCCTGACCCCGCCCGCCTGGCAAACCGGCGGCTCCAGCGCACATTGGCTGGGCACCGATGCCATTGGCCGCGATATTTTGTCGCGCCTGATTCATGGCGCCCGCCTCTCCTTGGCCATTGGTCTGGCGGTGGTGGCGCTATCGGTGGTGCTGGGCACGGTGCTAGGCCTCACGGCCGGATATTTTCGCGGCATTTTTGAAGTGGCGGTGATGCGCCTCATGGACATCATCCTGACGCTGCCCAGCCTGCTGCTGGCGATTGTGATTGTGGCTATTTTGGGCCCCGGACTCATGAACGCCATGCTGGCCGTGGCGGTGGTGGTGTTGCCGCATTACGTGCGCATCACACGGGCGGCCGTCATCACCGAGATGTCGCGCGACTACGTCACCGCAGCACGCATGAACGGCGCCGGCCACCTGCGCCTGATGTTCAATGAGGTGCTGCCCAACTGCACGGCGCCGCTCATTGTGCAGGCTTCGCTGGGCATTTCTTCGGCCATCCTGGACGCCGCTGCGCTGGGCTTTCTGGGCCTGGGCGCACAACCACCTTCCCCTGAGTGGGGCACCATGCTGGCCGACGCACGCGAATTTGTGCTGCGCGCCTGGTGGGTCGTGACATTCCCCGGCCTGGCCATTTTGATCACCGTGCTGGCCTTCAACCTGCTGGGGGACGGCCTGCGTGACGCGTTTGATCCCAAACTCAAACGCTAACAAGGGGGTTTTATGGCACTCCTTGAAATAGAAAATCTCTCGGTCAAATTTCCGTCCAAGACCGCGGTGATGCACGCCGTCGATGGGGTTTCCCTGTCGGTTGACGCGGGCGACGTGCTGGGTATCGTGGGCGAATCCGGCTCGGGCAAAAGCGTCACCATGATGGCGCTGATGGGCCTGGTGTCGTTCCCCGGTGTGGTCACGGCCGACAAATTGCGCTTTGATGGCCATGATTTGCTCCAACTCTCAGGCAGCGCGCGCGCCAAGCTCACGGGCAAAGACGTGGCCATGATCTTCCAGGACCCGACCACCAGTCTGAACCCCTGTTTTACCGTGGGTTTCCAGCTGGCTGAAACGCTCAAGCTGCACCTGGGTCTGGACGGCAAGGCGGCGCGCAAGCGCTCTATTGAGCTGTTGGAACAGGTCGGCATTCCGGCACCCGAGAGCCGCTTGAACGTGTTCCCGCATCAGATGTCGGGCGGCATGAACCAGCGTGTCATGATTGCCATGGCCATTTCGTGCAACCCCAAACTGCTGATTGCCGACGAGCCCACCACGGCGCTCGACGTGACGATTCAGGCACAAATTCTCGACCTGCTGCGCACCCTGCAAAAAGAACGCAACATGGCGCTGGTGCTGATCACCCACAACATGGGTGTGGTGTCTGAGATGGCGCAACGCGTGGCGGTGATGTACGCCGGCCAGATCATGGAAACACGCAGCGCGCATGACATTTTTGAGTCACCACAGCACCCCTACACCGAGGCCCTGCTGGCAGCCATGCCAGAACGCAGTGACGGCGCCAGCCGCCTGGCCACCATCCCGGGCATGGTGCCCGGCCTGTATGACCGCCCTGCCGGGTGCCTGTTTGCACCCCGCTGCCTCTACGTCAACAACCATTGCCGCGCCGAGCGCCCCGCCCTGCGCGAATGGCAAAGCGGCTGGGTGCGCTGCCACTACCCATTAGCGCCCTTGTCGGACACCTCTTTGTCGGCACCGTTGACCGGAGCCACCCAATGAGCGACAGCAACCCAACCGAGCCCGTGGTGGTAGCGCGCGACCTGAAACAGGTCTACAAGATCAGCCGTGGCTTCCTGCATCCGGCGGATCACCTGCAAGCCGTCAGCGGTGTTTCGTTCACTGTGCTTGCGGGCAAGACGCTGGCGGTGGTGGGTGAGTCCGGCTGCGGTAAGTCGACCCTGGCACGCATGGTGTCGCTGATAGAAACCCCAACGTCTGGCGAGTTGTCGCTGGGCGGAGTCGACGTAGTCAAAGCCAGCCCGCAGCAGCGCCGTGCCTTGCGCCGCAAGGTACAACTGGTGTTTCAAAATCCGTTTGGTTCGCTCAACCCGCGTAAAAAGATCGGGGCCATTCTGGAAGCGCCCCTTGAAATCAACACCGATCTCGATGCCAAAACACGCACTGAGCAGGCCCGCGCCATGCTGGCGCTGGTGGGTTTGCGCCCCGAGCATTACGACCGCTACCCGCACATGTTTTCGGGCGGCCAGCGCCAGCGCATTGCGATTGCGCGCGCCCTGATGCTCAAGCCGGCGCTGATCGTGGCTGATGAACCGGTGTCGGCACTCGACGTGTCAATTCAGGCCCAGGTACTCAACCTGCTGGCGGACCTGCAACAAGAGCTCGGCCTGGCATATTTGTTCATTTCACACGATCTGGGCGTGGTACGCCACATTGCCCACGATGTGCTGGTCATGTACCTCGGCCACACGGTCGAACAGGGCGAGAAAAAAACCATTTTTGCGCAACCGCTGCACCCCTACACCCAAGCCTTGCTGGCCTCTACTCCGGGCATTGTCGGCACCGGCGCTGCCAAAAAGCGCATCGTACTCACAGGTGAATTACCTTCCCCTTTGAGTCCGCCCGGTGGCTGCGTGTTTTCAACCCGCTGCCCACACGTTGTAGCACAATGCCAGAGCGAGCGGCCCCCATTGCGAGAACTCTCAGGCAGACAGGTGGCTTGTCATTTAGCCGAACAATTTATCCAGCCCGCTTGAAACACACCTTATCCAACCCGCTGCAGCGCAGCATTAACCTGTAGGAGTCCACAAGATGACTGTTTTGAAATCAAGCCGCAAATTTGCGCTCAAGCGCACGGCGCTGTGCGCGCTGGCCTTGCCTGCCCTGTTGGCCATGGGCCAGGCTGGTGCCAAAACGCTGGTGTACTGCTCCGAAGGAAGCCCGGAAAATTTTGCCCCCAGCATCAACACCACCGGCACCTCCTTTGATGCCAGCGAACAGATTTACGACAACCTGGTCGATTTTGAGCGCGGTGGCACCAAGGTCGTGCCGGGCCTGGCTGAAAAATGGGAAGTGTCCAAGGATGGTCTGGAGTACACCTTTCACCTGCGCAAAGGTGTGAAATGGCAGTCCAACAAAAACTTCAAGCCCTCGCGCGATATGAACGCCGACGATATCCTGTTCATGTTCGAGCGCCAATGGAAAGAGAACGACCCCTACTTCAAGGTCACCAGTTCCAACCACGCCTACTTTGGCGACATGGGTATGCCCAAGTTGCTGAAGTCGGTGGACAAGGTCGATGAGTACACCATCAAGATCGTGCTCAACGCGCCTGAAGCGCCGTTCCTGTCGAACCTGGCAATGCAATACGCCGGCGTCCAGTCCAAGGAATACGCCATTGCCATGCTGAAAGCTGGCACGCCTGAAAAACTGGACCAGGAGCCCGTGGGCACCGGCCCCTTCATGCTGGTGCAGTACCAGAAAGACGCCATCATCCGCTACAAGGCCTTCCCGCAGTATTGGGCCGGCAAGGCCAAGATCGACGACCTGATTTTCTCGATCACACCCGATGCGTCGGTGCGCTGGGCCAAGCTGCAAAAAGGCGAATGCCATGTCATGCCCTACCCCAACCCGGCTGACCTGCCCGCCATCCGCAAGGACCCCAATGTGGTGGTGATGGAGCAACCCGGCTTGAACATCGGTTATCTGGCCTACAACACCACCAAGAAGCCGTTTGACGACGTGCGTGTGCGCAAGGCAGTCAACATGGCCATTAACAAAAAAGCCATTGTCGATGCGGTATTTTTGGGTACCGGTGTCCCCGCCACCAACCCGATTCCACCGACACAATGGTCTTACAACAAGGCCATCAAGGACGACGCCTTCAACCCCGAAGAAGCCAAGAAACTGCTGGCGGCGGCTGGCCTGAAAGACGGCTTTGCCACCGACCTGTGGGCCATGCCGGTGCAACGCCCTTACAACCCCAACGCCAAGCGGATTGCCGAGCTGATGCAAGCCGACCTGGCCAAGGTGGGCATCAAGGCCGAGATCAAGAGCTTTGAATGGGGCGAGTACCGCAAGCGCATGCAGGCCGGTGAACACCAGATGGGTATGCTGGGCTGGACCGGCGACAACGGCGACCCGGACAACTTCCTGAACACCTTGCTGGGTTGCAGCGCAGCCAAGAACAACGGCTCCAATGTGGCCAAGTTCTGCTACCAGCCGTTTGAAGACCTGGTGCAAAAGGCCAAGGTGGTTTCCAGCCCGGCCGAGCGCGCCAAGCTCTACGAAAAAGCCCAGGTGATTTTCAAGGAGCAGGCGCCCTGGTTCACCATTGCACACGCGGTGCAGATCAAGCCGGTACGCAAGGAAGTCATCGGCTTCAAGCTGAGCCCGTTTGGCCGCCACAGTTTCTACGGCGTGGACATGACCAAGTAAGCCGCAGCTACTTGACCACAAAAAGCCAGCGCAAGCTGGCTTTTTTCATGAGCTGCTGGACCTTTCAGATGGGAACGTCCCCAGACGTGTCAGCCTGACGAACTGGCCCGGGGTTCCCGCCACCAACCGCCAACCCCTGAAAAGGCCGGCGGGTCTGTTTTGGCGTGGCCTTGCGCCTTGTTGTCTGCGATCAAACCGGACCAGGCTGGCTCAATGTGTATCCGTCGCGAAGCGCCAGGTATTGCGCCCCGCTGCCTTTGCAGCGTAAAGCGCGCGGTCGGCGCGACCCACCACGTCAGCCATGGATTCCTCAATGCCCACCTCGGCCAGGCCAGCGCTGGCGCGCAGGCAAAGTTCATGACCGTCAGGCAAACACAAGGGTGAGTCACGCAAGGCTTGCAGCAGACGCTCCGTCGCCATTGGTGCCCCTTGGTGATCTGCCGTCTGCATCAATGCGAGAAATTCCTCTCCGCCGAAACGATAGAGTGGCTCACCCGCCCTGCAATGCCCCGTCAGCAGTCGCGCGATATGTTGTAGTGCCAAGTCACCGACCGCATGTCCGTGCACATCATTCACAAGCTTGAAGTGATCCACATCAAACAACACCACAGTGAGCTGCTCACCTCGGCGCATCGCATGCGCGTGGCAGCGTTTGAATTCATCCTCAAGCCCGTAGCGCAGCGGCAAACCAGTCAACGCATCAAGCCTTGAGCTATGCGCCAGATATTGGGTCTTGAACAATGCAAGATCAGCAATCACGTCAGCTTGGGTCTGTTCGAAAGCATCGAGCGTTACGGCGTCTCCCACGGCGCCTTTGAGTATGCTGCTACAGATGCTGCGAACGGCATCGTGCATCTGCCGATGCCGATCATCCAGTCGCTGTGCAGCGACCGCGTCGATTGCATCGAAGCTCTCCCGGTTCTGCCGAAACCATTCGCCAAAAAGACAACGGCAGTGCGCATCTTCGGCCAGCACGTCCTCGCCTGGGGAGGTATGTAGTACCGCGCAACGCAGCACCCGACGTGACCATGCCAGGTGGGCCTGTACCGCCGAATCGAGTCGCAGAATGAAGTCCTGAACGTCATAACTAAACATGGCATTTGGCATTGTGAGCCGATCAAAAACATTTTTCTCAACCCTGCCATTCGTTATCTGCTTCTTTGGCGGACTATTGCGTGGATTGTGTCACATGCATAGGGGTGTTCACGTCGTTCCATTGCTCGGCACACCACTAAAAATGGCCCAAATATTCATCATTTGCGACGGTGCAATTCCAGCCGGACCGGTGTGGCATTTTTCAAGCAATCCCTCCGGGAAGGCGCAAGCCAGCCCCCTGGCGCCATTCGGGTTACCGCTCCAGCGCAGCCTTCGTGATGGCGTCGAGCGTGCCGCGTGTGCTGATCACCTGCGGGTCCAATATCACCTCGATCAGGCTGCCCTGAGAGCGCTCCAACGCTGCCAGCAGCGCGGGCTCGAACTCATCAGTCCGTGTGATGCGCACACCCGCGTAGCCGTAGGCCTGCGCCAGCGCGCAAAAATCGGGATTGCACAAGGCTGTCCCGGAGACGTGCCGCGGGTATTCGCGCTCTTGATGCATGCGGATGGTGCCAAACATGCCGTTGTTGAGCACCACAATGATAGTTTTGGCGCCGTATTGCACGGCGGTGGCCAGCTCCTGGCCGTTCATCAAAAAATCGCCGTCCCCGGCGATGGTGACAGCCAGCCGGCCAGTGGTGATGGCAGCGGCAATGCCAGCCGGCACGCCATAGCCCATAGCGCCATTGGTGGGTGCCAACTGGGTCTTGCAGCCTTTGGCCCAGCCGTGGTAGCGATAGAAACGATGCACCCAACTGGCAAAGTTACCCGCCCCGTTGGTCACCACAGTGTCTGATGGCAAATGACGTTGCAACGCGACCACCACAGCGGGCATGTCGATCAAGCCAGGTAAGGGCTGCGGCACCAGGTTGGCCAGGTAGTCGGCGTGGCAGGCCCGCGCCCAATCGGTCCAGGTCACCGCCCTGGGTGCGATTACGTCTGCCAGCGCCAGGGCAGTTTGAGCCGGGCTGGCCAAAATCGCCAGATGCGCCTGAAACACACGGTTCAGCTCTTCGGCGCTGGCATGAATATGCACCAGTTTTTGTCTGGGCAGCGGGGCTTCTATCAGGGTGTAGCCCCCCGTGGTCATCTCACCCAGGCGCGGCCCCAGAGCCAAAATCAGGTCGCTTGCCTTGATGCGCGCCGCCAGTTTGGGGTTGATGCCAATACCCACATCGCCGGCATAGAGCGGGTGATGGTTGTCAAAGGTGTCCTGAAACCTGAACGCATTGGCCACTGGCAGGGACCAGTTGTCGGCAAAGCGCTGCAAGGCTTGCGCCGCCTCCGGTGACCATCCCGGCCCGCCGGCAATGACCAGGGGACGCTCAGCCAGCAGAAGCGCCTCGCGCAATTTCGACAAGGGTTCAGCGCCCGGATGCCCGTCAACGGCGGCCACATAGGGCAGCGCCACGGGCAGCGCGCCGGTGACTGGATTCGTCGGAACGGCCTGAGCCAACATGTCCTCGGGCAGAACCAGCACCACCGGACCGGGTCGGCCATTCATGGCAGTGGCAAAGGCGCGCGCCACGTACTCGGGGATACGGGCCACCTCGTCGATCCGCTCCACCCGCTTGGCAAAACCCTTGGTGCTGGGGCCAAAAAAACTCTGGTAGTCCACTTCCTGAAAAGCCTCGCGATCCCGCGTGTCACTGGCTACATCACCGACAAACAAGACCATCGGCGTGGAATCCTGATACGCCGTGTGCACACCAATCGAGGCATTGGTCGCGCCTGGCCCGCGTGTCACAAAACAAACACCAGGGCGGCCCGTTAACTTTCCGTGCGCTTCGGCCATAAAGGCCGCTCCACCTTCCTGACGATTGATGACGAACCGGATCTGATCGCGGTAATGGTGAAAACCATCGAGCACAGCCAGAAAACTTTCACCCGGCACGCCAAACGCGTGCGTAGTACCTTGCTTAACCAGACACTGCACCAGCAGGTGTCCACCGATTTGGGAAATAGAGGCTTCAGTCATGCCAGCATTGTGCCGAGAAATACCGTGTCACCCTGCAGTTGTTGTGATCCAACCGTTGACCACGCGGCCAGCAAATGGGTTTCATCACCAGTTGACCCATCCGAACTCTTGACCGGGATCAGAAACAAGGGTTTTCCCTTATTCTTTTGACCTTTGTCAAAGAACGTCAATAACAAGATCATCAAAATATACATCATTCAATTCGAATATTAAAAACTAACCAATGAAAGGTTGCAGATGATGTCCAAGTCAAGCCGCGTCGCGCTAGCGGTCTGTTTAGCCGGCTGGATGGGGTTCACTGCACTGGGCATTGCCAGCGCCGAGGAACCTAAATCGGTCAAGCTCAACACCACGGCCGATCACACCAAATTCAAGGAGCTGCAACGCGAGTTTGCCTCCGGGCCAGAGGTCACCAAGGCCTGCCTGAGTTGCCATACCGAGGCTGCAGGCCAGATCCACCGCACCAAACACTGGAAATGGGAATACAAAAACCCTGACACCGACCAGTTGCTCGGCAAGAAAAATGTGGTCAACAATTTCTGCATTTCCATTGCCTCCAACGAAGCGGCCTGCAACAGCTGCCACGTGGGCTACGGCTGGAAAGATGCCAGTTTTGACTTCACATCAGAAGAAAACGTGGACTGCGTGGTCTGCCACGACACCACCGGCAACTACAAAAAGCCGTCTGGTCTGGCAGGCAACGTGGTGACCAAGGACATGGAATTTCCGCCAGGGTCAGGCAAGATTCTCAAGGCCATCGATCTTTCCAAAATTGCCCAAAAAGTTGGCAAGTCCAGCCGCGACACCTGCGGTGGCTGCCACTTTAATGGTGGTGGCGGTGACGGCGTCAAGCACGGCGACATGGACAGTTCTCTGGCCGCACCAGAAAAAGAACTCGATGTGCACATGGATGCGTCGGGTCTGGACTTTACTTGCGGCACTTGCCACAAGACCTCCAGCCATGATGTGGCCGGCAGTCGCTACACCCCCACCGCCAAGGATGCCGAGGGTGCCCATCTGCGCGGCGCCACTGACAACGGCAACCCTGCAACTTGCATCTCATGCCACGGCAATGTGCCACACAAGCAGGAAGCCCGGCTCAACCAGCATGCCACCAAACTGGCCTGCCAAACTTGCCATATTCCGGAGTTTGCACGCGGCGGCATTGCCACCAAAATGAACTGGGACTGGTCCACGGCTGGCCAGCGTGATGCCAACGGCCAACAGATCACCCGCAAGGATGCCAAAGGGCATATCAACTATGAATCACGCAAGGGCGACTTCATTCTGGCCGAGAACGTCAAGCCCACTTATGTGTGGTTCAACGGTCAGGTCAACTACACCCTGAAGACCGACAAACTTGATGTGAATGCAGACGTGACTCACATCAACACCCTGGGTGGCAGTCCGACCGATGGCAAATCGATGATCTGGCCGATCAAGCGCTTCGGCGGCAAACAGCCTTATGACACGGTCAACCTGACCCTTCTGACACCACACACGGCAGGTAACGATGACACCGGTTACTGGAAGAACCTGGAGTGGGACAAAGCCCTTCAGGCGGGCGTGAAGGTGTCGGGCGTTCCCTACTCCGGCAAGTTTGGCTTCGTCAAGACCCAGATGGACTGGCCTATTACCCACATGGTGGCGCCAAAAGACAAGGCGCTGGGCTGTGTGGAATGCCATGCCAAGGACGGACGCCTGGCCGGACTGGATGGCATCTACATGCCAGGCAGCGGTGCCAACCCCCTGCTTGACAAGTTGGGCTGGGGCCTGGCGCTGCTGACGCTGCTTGCCGTGCTGGGTCATGGTGCGATGCGCATCGTTTTACGCCGCAAGGCTTAAGGAGAATCAAAATGACTGAACGTGTTTATTTGTTCAAGGGCTTTGTACGCTTCTGGCACTGGTCACAAGCCTCCCTGATCATCTTCCTGATGGTGTCCGGCTTCGAGATTCACGGCACTTACAAGCTGTTCGGGTTTGAGCAAGCGGTGGGTTATCACACCATTGCCGCCTGGGCCCTGGTCGGACTCTGGATTTTTGCCATCTTCTGGCACGTCACTACCGGCGAATGGCGCCAGTACATCCCGACCACCGACAAGGTCGTGGCGATCATGCATTACTACTCTTCGGGCATCTTCAAGGATGAGCCGCATCCGTTCAGGCCCACATCGGTGCTAAAGCACAACCCGCTGCAGCGCATCACCTACCTGCTGATTTTGACCTTGCTCAGTCCGCTGCTGTGGATCACCGGCTGGCTCTACCTTTTTTATGCCGATTGGTCGGCCTGGGGCTTGAGCGCACTGCAACTGGAGTGGATCGCCACCGCCCACACGATTGGCGCCTTCCTGATGCTGGCCTTTCTGATTTCGCACCTGTATCTGGCAACGACCGGGCACAAGCTCACCTCCCAGATCAAAGCCATGATCACGGGCTGGGAAGAAATCGAAAAACCACGCCACCCATAACAACCCTCATTTTTAGGAGTCATCATGAAATTATCCAAATCCCTACCTGTTGCCGCCCTGCTCGCCTTGATGGGCGCCTCTTTCTCGGCGCAGGCTTACGACGCAGACTGGAAACGTGGCCGGGTGTACTACCGCAGCGTCTGCACTTCGTGCCACGTGGCTTCACCGGTGGGGTCGATCAACCCCAGTACCAAGACCAAGGCCGACTGGACGGCTTACCTGCTCACCGACAAACACGCCAAGGGCAAGGACACCGTGAGCCAATATGTCAGCAAAGCCTACCGCGCCAGCATCAAATCAACCAACAAGGCGGCAGCCAAGTTTGCCGATACCCCTGACAAGGAACTCTTTGAAGACATCAAGGCCTTCCTGATCAAGGGCGCCAAAGATGGTGACTCCCCGGCAAGTTGCAGCTAAGCCTAATCAGTTGGGGTCAGAGCACGTCGCTTTGCGAGTGGTCTGACCCGCAAGTTTTTCTAAAAGTTGGGGTCAGAGCACGTCACTTTGCGAGTGGTCTGACCCGCAAGCCATTCTCAATATTTTCCCAAAGGAGTTCACCGTGAAGTTCAAAAAAATCCCGCTCTATGGCGCCATCCTGGCCTCCCTGATGATGAGCGCCGGGGCCTTTGTTTCTACCGCAGCGCTGGCGCAGGATGCAGCAGCCGTGCAACCCAAGGCCAACTGGTACACCAAACTGGTCGACGTTGATTTTGTCAAACCACAGGCTGTGGTGCCAAAAATAGATGGCGTCATGCTGGTTGACTCGCGCCCGGCCGTGCGCAAGTTCGACTTGGGCCATATCCCGACCGCAGTCAATATTCCCGACTCGATGTTTGACAAGCTGGCACCCACGATGCTGCCCGCCGATAAAACCAGCTTGCTGATTTTTTATTGCGATGGCCCCGAGTGCATCCTGAGCCACAACTCGGCTTTCAAGGCAGAAAAACTGGGTTACACCGACATCCGGGTCTACGCCGCGGGTTTCCCCGACTGGATCAAGAATGGCAACCTGCATGCCGTGAGTGTGGCGCACCTCAAGAAGCTCATGGATGAGCAAAAGCCCATGACGCTGGTCGATGCACGCCCCAAGGCACGCAAATACGATGTTGGTCACATCCCGGGGGCCATCAATCTGCCAGATTCACAATTTGACAAACTAGCGCCTGAGATGCTGCCTGCCGACAAAGCTGCCGCCCTGTTCTTTTACTGTGACGGTCTGGCCTGTAAACTGAGCAACGACTCGGCGGCAAAAGCCATCAAACTGGGGTATACCAACGTCAAGGTCGTGCCTGAAGGTTACCCGGCCTGGGCCAAAGCCTACGGGCCAGGCCCCACGGCAAGCGCTGCGGCGGCTCCTGCAGCCAAAGCGCCGGTGATGGAAGCCGGCAAGGAGTCAGGCACCATCACCGTGGCCTCGTTCGAACGCATCTACCAGCAAGCGCCTGACAGCGTGCATCTGATCGACGTGCGTGATGCCTCAGAATTCGCCACCGGCAGCTTCAAGGGTGCGATCAACATGCCGGTGAATTCGCTGGAGAAAAACATCGACAAACTGCCGACCGACAAGCCCATCATCTTCTTTTGCGGCGCAGGCGGACGCAGTGGTGAAGCCCATGACATGGTCAAGCTCTACAAACCCGCGCTCAAGACCGTGTTTCTGGACGCCGAAATCAAATGGCTGAAAGACGGCACGTACACCATCAAGGGCCACTGAGTCAGTTTCTAACAAGCGTGCGCTGCCCAACCCCCAGCGCCGCCACCACGCTCAACAGCAAAACGGCAGCCGCCCCCAACAGGGTGGCACCGTACCAGCCGCGGTCCATGAAGACACCAAAAATCAACGGTGAAATGGCAAATCCGGTATCCAGCCCCGAATAAACCAGGCCGTAGACTCGGCCTGTGGCGCCTTTGGGTGTGGCTTTCTTGATCATCATGTCGCGCGACGGCCCACCGATACCCACCGCAAAACCAGTGGCTGCCAGCACCACCATGGTCAGCGTGGCGCCAAAAAAACCGGTTCCACAGAGTGCCAGCAACACGGCCGCAGCCGACATCGACAACGCCACCACGCGGTCACTGTGGCGCGATTTGGCAGCCACAAAACCACCAACAAACATGCCCAAAGCGCCGCACAGCATGTAGGCGGTGAGCGTCAGCGTGGCCGACTCAAAACTCACGCCATGCATGGCTTTGAGAATAGAGACCGAAAAGCTCTGCACCACCGCCAGTGTCATGGTGGAAAGCAGAAAGAAAGCAAAACACCACCACACCACCGGCAGCTTCATGAACGCCATGCTGTGTTCGGCCGGACTGTCGGCGTGGTGCACCACGGCATGGGTTTTGAGTTTGTCACGCTGCAACCACATCAGCGTCAGCACGCCCACATACAGCAGCGCCGCAGCAATATAGGCCGTGCGCCAGTTGCTCAAGGCGGTCAAGGTGGCAAAAAACACCGGGGCCGCCGCCCAGCCCAGATTGCCCGTAAGGCCATGGGCGCTGAAAGCGTGGCCGAGGCGCGGCGCCGACACACGCTGGTTCAGAATGGTGAAGTCCACCGGGTGAAAGGTCGCGTTCGCCAGGCCGGCCAGTGCCGCCACCATGACCAGTCCGCTGTAGTCCGACACCGTGGAAGCCAGCAACGCAGCGACCGCAAACAGGGCCAGGGCCGCAAACAACATGGGCCGCGCGCCCACCTTGTCCACCACAAAACCAGCCGACGCCTGGCCAATCCCCGACACCACAAAAAATACGCTCATAAGCGCACCGAGTTGCGAAAAGCTCAAGCCAAATTCCACCATGAACACCGGGAACAGCGGTGGCAGCAACAAATGGCCGAAGTGCGAAGCCGCATGGGCCAGGCCCACCAGGCCGATGATGGTGGCATCTTGCTTGAGGGGAACGGAAAGAGGCAGGGTTTGGCTGGCTGTGGTCATGTGAGGATGTTAGCGTCTGCACCCGGTGGATGCACGGCCAGTTTGAATATCTCATCAAAACATAGGTGTTATGGACATTCAAATACGGTGCTGGTATTGGCAAAGCCCAGCCCCGAGGACATAATAACTCTCGTCAAAACTCTAATCAAAACTAGTGCGCCCCAAAAATATCACTGCGCGTGACCTGCTGCCGCATTTGCTTCAACGCCATCCGGGCGCCAAAGCGGCAAGTCTGGCTACCGAGTCGAAGGTCAGCCTGCCCACCATGCAGCGCATGTTGAACGATGCGGGTGGGCAGGTCGTTCGGGTTGGCAAGGCCGGGCGCACCTGCTATTACCTGCGCCGACCTTTGCGTGGCATCACAGAAGACATTCCCATCTACGCCATCGACCCAGTCGGCCAGGCCCAGCAGGCTGGTTTGTTGACCTTACTAGAACCCAATAGCACCCTGCTGGATGTGGCTGCCATGGACTGGCCGGTGGACAAAGAATTTGAACTGGGTGTGTGGCCGTGCGGACTGCCCTACCCGCTGCAGGACATGCGCCCACAAGGTTTTTTGGGGCGACTGTTTGCGCAGTCCCAAGGCAGCGCGCTGGGTGTGGCCGACAACCCACAACATTGGAATGACAACGACATCCTGCACATCCTGACGCATAGAGGCATAGACACCAGCGGCAACCTGATCGTGGGCAGCACCGCCTTGCAATTGTGGCTGCAGACCAAAACGGCTCCAGTAAACCTGTTGGCACCTGAAAACGTGGCACAAGCTTACGCCGCCTTGGCCGACAAGGTCACCCGGCAAGGCGGTGCGGGCGCCAGCGCGGCCGGTGAGTTTCCAAAATTTACCGCGCTGCGCGCACTGACCGGTGCGCAAACGCCCCACGTGATTGTGAAATTTTCTGCGCCTGATAACGCCAGTACGGTACAGCGTTGGGCCGACCTGCTGGTGTGCGAACACCTGGCGTTACAAGCGGTTGGCAGTATTCGTGGGATCAACTGCGCGCCCAGCCGTATCCTGAGGCACCAGGGGCGCACTTTTCTGGAAGTGGAGCGCTTTGATCGGTACGGCCTGTTTGGCAGAAGCCCCTTGTGCAGCCTGGAAACGCTAGAGGGCGCCCTGCTGGCAAAAACCAGCACTGACTGGGGCAACGCCGGTGAACTGTTGCTGTCACAAGGCTGGCTGGAACCCAGCGGGGTCGAGCAACTGCGTACCCTCTGGGCCTATGGCAAGCTCATTGGCAACACCGACATGCACAAGGGCAACCTGAGCTTTGTGCCCGGCCAGGTGCTCCAGGTGGCACCGGTCTATGACATGCTGCCCATGCTTTATGCACCCCTGGCAGGTGGCGAAGTTCCCACCAGCAGCTTTGCACCGGGTTTGCCAACACCCAAGGAGCGCCCCGCCTGGCTATTGGCCAGCGGCGCCGCGCTGGTTTTTTGGCAGTCAGCGGCCAGTGATCAACGCATCAGTGCTCCATTTCGCGAGATATGTCGGCAAAACGTTGGCACCTTGGCGACGCTGATGGGCTTGGCGTAGGTCATCATTGCACGACGAGAAGCCTCTACGGCTAAACCTTGCAGGCCATGCCTGTTTGTCTTACCCTCTGCCTTCATTTTTAACCAAGGCTCGTTGTGAAAACCATCACCCTCTCCAGCAAAGGCCAACTCGTTATCCCCAAAGGGGTGCGCAATGACGCCCACCTGAAGGCGGGCGCGCGTCTGCAAGTGCTGTATCTGGACGGCGAAATCAGGCTGCGTCCCTTGCCCGACCTGAGCATGTCTTCGCTGGATGCTGTAGCGGGTTGCCTGTTCAAGCCAGCACGCCATCCCCTCACTGAGTTACAAACCCAGACTGCCATTCGGGCCAGGTTCAAAACCCGCAACGCACACTGGGTGGCGGACAACGCTGGTAACGGGCAGCTGACTTTGCTTGCCTATGAATACGAACCCTACTCGCGCAAGCTACTTTTGTTGGGCTCGCATGAAAACTTTTACCGTGACCTGAAAAAAGGCTAGAGACCTGATCGGCCGCCAGACAGCACGCTGTGGGGCTTGCGGCGCACGGCTTCGGTTATTCATATTCACTGGTCCAACTGCCGCTTGAGCCGCATCAGCGCATCCCTGTCAATGCGGTCTTTGTCACGGTAGTCTGTTTTGGTTTTGAGCAAACCTTCGATATCCAAAGTGGCAATCGGCACACCTTCGACCACGATGTGCCGAACGTGCGGGAGAAGCGACTCGAAGGTCTGGCCGTTGGCGGCAAACAGCAGGTCAATTAGCAGTTCGTCAGCGACACGGATGTTATCTGGCTGCGCTGGATCAACGTCAAACCATTCGGCTTCGAGCTCGGCACTGCTGGGTAAAAAGTGCAAAGCACGGATCACCTTACGCCCGTTGTCAATCGACGAGGGCAACAAGATGTCGATATCTTCCGTGCTGCGAACAAAGCCGTTGAGCCGCACCGCATGGCCACCCACCAGCACGTACTGCACGCCCTCGTCGGCAAAACGTCGCAGCAGATCAAGCAGTTGATCAGCCTGTGCCATCGACTTGAGCGCGTGAGTTGAGTCTACGGGCCACCGCCAACATGCGCGCATCGTCTTGCGCGTTGCGCTGGGCGTGCGTCATGCGGCTAACGCCACGGGGTACAGGCAAAGGGTTCGGCAACATGGCATCAAGCACACGGCCACGCTGCCACGCCTCTTCTGGCGTGGCAGGGGGCTGGTTCAAACCCGTGTTTTTGTATCCGACGATGCGCATGGGTCTGAGTATCGCAAATCACGCGAAGCTGAATTGCCCCGGCGCGCGGATGGTGTCCACATCGACGTGGATGGTGGCCTTCGGAAGGAACTTGCCTTCCAGCAGCAACTTGGACAGCGGGTTTTCCAGCCGCTGCTGAATCGCGCGCTTCAAAGGTCGGGCACCAAACACCGGGTCGAAACCGACCTTGGCCAGCTCGGCCACCGCTGCCTCGCTCACCTCCAGGCCCAGCTCCATGTGTTCCAGCCGTGCCTTGAGAACCGCCAGCTGGATGCGGGCAATGTCCGCAATGTGGCTGGCATCGAGCGAATGGAACACCACCGTTTCGTCAATGCGGTTCAGGAACTCGGGACGGAAATGGTTCTTGAGCTCTGCCGTCACCGCTTCCTTGACGTCTTCGTAGTCCTGACCCACCATGGCCTGGATCATCTGCGAGCCGATGTTGCTGGTCATCACGATCACCGTGTTCTTGAAGTCCACGGTGCGACCCTGGCCGTCGGTCAGGCGGCCGTCGTCGAGCACCTGCAGCAGCACGTTGAAAACATCTGGATGGGCTTTTTCGACCTCGTCGAGCAGCAGCACGCTGTAGGGCTTGCGGCGCACGGCCTCGGTCAGGTAACCGCCCTCCTCGTAACCCACGTAGCCGGGCGGCGCACCAATCAGGCGCGCGACCGAATGTTTCTCCATGAACTCACTCATGTCGATGCGCACCAAGTGGTCTTCACTGTCAAACATGAAGCCGGCCAGCGCCTTGCAAAGCTCGGTCTTGCCCACGCCCGTCGGGCCCAGGAACAGGAAGGAGCCGGTGGGACGGTTCGGGTCACTCAGACCGGATCGCGAACGCCGAATGGCGTTGGCCACGGCGGCAATGGCCTCATCTTGGCCCACCACACGCTGGTGCAGCTTGCCTTCCATCATCAGCAGTTTGTCGCGCTCGCCCTGCATCATTTTGCTCACCGGAATGCCGGTGGCGCGGCTCACCACCTCGGCAATTTCCTCGGCACCAACCTGCGTGCGCAGCAGGCGCGGCGCGGCACCTTCGGCGCGGTTGGTCTCCTTGTCCTGCGCCTCCTTGAGTTGTTTCTCCAATTCAGGCAGCTTGCCGTATTGCAACTCGGCCACCTTGTTGAAGTCGCCCTTGCGGGTGAGTTCCTCGATCTGGAACTTGAGCTGGTCAATCTGCTCACGCAGGTCACCACTGCCCTGGGCGCTGGCCTTCTCGGCTTTCCAGATTTCATCGAGGTTGGCAATTTCCTTTTGCAGGTTGTTGATTTCTTCGTTGATCAGATCCAGGCGTTTGCGCGAGGCCTCGTCCTTTTCACGTCGGACCGCTTCGCGCTCAATCTGCAACTGGATCAGGCGCCGGTCAAGCTTGTCCATGACTTCGGGCTTGGAGTCCATTTCGATCTTCACTTTGGACGCCGCTTCGTCGATCAGGTCGATCGCCTTGTCGGGCAAAAAGCGGTCAGTGATGTAGCGGTGACTCAACTCGGCCGCCGCCACGATGGCCGGGTCGGTGATGTCGACGTTATGGTGTTTTTCATAGCGCTCTTTCAGGCCGCGCAGAATGGCAATGGTCGCCTCCACCGTCGGCTCACCGACCAGAATTTTCTGGAAGCGGCGCTCCAGCGCGGCATCTTTCTCGATGTATTTGCGGTACTCGTCAAGCGTGGTGGCGCCCACACAGTGCAGCTCACCACGCGCCAGCGCGGGTTTCAGCATGTTGCCGGCATCCATCGCGCCCTCGGCCTTGCCGGCACCGACCATGGTGTGTAATTCGTCAATAAAAACAATGGTCTGGCCTTCGTCCTTGGCCAGGTCTTTCAGCACGTTTTTCAGGCGCTCTTCGAACTCGCCACGGAACTTGGCGCCAGCCAGCAGGGACGCCATGTCGAGCGACAACACCCGTTTTCCCTTGAGCGACTCGGGCACTTCACCGGCCACGATGCGCTGCGCCAGGCCTTCCACAATGGCGGTCTTGCCAACACCGGGTTCACCAATCAGCACCGGGTTGTTCTTGGTGCGGCGTTGCAGCACCTGGATGGCGCGGCGGATCTCATCGTCACGGCCGATCACCGGGTCGAGCTTGCCCTGGCGCGCACGCTCGGTCAGGTCGAGGCAGTATTTTTTGAGCGACTCGCGCTGGTCTTCGGCGTCGGCGCTGTCCACATTCTGGCCACCGCGCACCATTTCGATGGCGGTTTCCAGGCTCTTGCGGGTCAGGCCGTTGGCGCGTGCCATGTCGCCCAGGGCGCCCTTGGCATCGGTCACCGCCAATAGAAATAGCTCACTGGCAATGAATTGGTCGCCGCGCTTGAGCGCCTCTTTCTCGGTGGCCTGCAACAACTTGGCCAGCTCGGGGTTGACCTGCACCTGCTCCTGGCCGGTCACCTGCGGCAGACGTTTGACGGCGGCTTCCGCGGCTGTCAACAAACCCGGCACGTTGACGCCGGCGCGCTGCAACAGCGCCTTCGGACCATCGGCCTGCTTGAGCATGGCCACCAGCAGGTGCACCGGCTCGATGTAGGCGTGGTCCTGGCCCAGCGCCAGGCTTTGCGCGTCGCCCAGGGCTTCCTGAAATTTGGTGGTCAATTTATCTTGTCGCATAAGAGTTCCCTTTGAATTGGATTGTTCAGGAGATGAGGCCATTACCCCGGGTTTCAAGCCCGTGCCTGCTACAGTTGCCCTCCATCTTGCTCAAGAGGCGATCTCTGCGCCAACCCCTGTGACCACGCCGCCAGCCAACACCCACACCGCCAGCCCCCCGGTTGACCACTACGAAAATTTTCCGGTGGCCTCCTGGCTGTGCCCGCCGCACTTGCGTCCGGCCATTGCCGCCATCTACCACTTTGCCCGCACGTCCGATGACTTGGCCGACGAAGGTGATGCCAGCGCCGAAGCAAGGCTGGACACGCTGGCGCGTTACCGGTCTGACCTGGTTGCCATTGCCAGCGACCAGGCGCACAGCGGCCAATGGCCTGAGGTGTTTGACCCGCTACGCGAGGTGTTGCGCACTTTCAGCCTGCCCGTGCCTCTGTTGGCTGACCTGCTTGATGCCTTTGCGCAGGACGTGCGCTACACCGCCGGGCAACGTCGCTACCGGGATGACGCCGAGCTGCTGGACTACTGCACACGCTCGGCCAACCCGGTGGGGCGCCTGCTGCTGCACTTGTACGGCATCAGCGACGACCTCTCGCTGAAACAGAGCGACCAGATTTGCACTGCCTTGCAGCTCATCAATTTCTGGCAGGACATATCAACCGATGTGCCGCGTGGCCGCTGCTACCTTTCTCAGCAGGCCATGGCCGCGCATGGCGTGCTCGACGCCGACCTGCAACCCGGTAGCCACAGTGAGCACGCAACGCGACTGATTGCCGCCTATGCCAAATCCGCCCGGGCGCTGATGCAAGCCGGCGCGCCGCTGGCCTGCCGCATCCCGGGCCGGGCGGGTTGGGAGCTGCGCCTGGTGGTGCAAGGCGGCCTGCGCATGCTGGACAAGATTGAGGCTTTGCGCTTTGCCACCTGGCGCAGCCGGCCCAAACTCACGGCCTGGAATGTGCCGGTGATGCTTTGGCGGGCGCTGTGGATGCGCCAGGGTTGATTCGTCGGCAGCGACAGGACAGCCATGGCGGCAGACGCGGATGTGAGGTTTAACTGGTTTGTCACCTGGTTGACACATGCACTTTTTACAGTTCATACTTTTCTACTAAAAGGTGAACCATGTTGCGCAAAAGTGTTCTGACGGTGTTGGTCTCAATGGCTTTAATTTCCTGTGCCGGCACGGCACCCGCTACCGGTGCGTCCGGTCAAACCACGGCACCGCAAAAATTTGCATTTGGTTTGTGGGGCGACATGCCTTATAAAAAAGCCGGTGACGACGTCAAGTTGCCCGCCGTGCTGCACAGCATCAACCAGTCAGACATTGCGTTTTCAATGTACGACGGCGACATCAAGGACGGCAGCTCCAAATGCACCGATGATGTTTATACCGATGCCCTGAAAATGTTTGGCAGCATGAAAAAACCCGTGGTCTACGTGCCAGGTGACAACGAGTGGACCGACTGCCATCGTCTGAACAACGGCGGCATGGACCCGCTGGAACGCCTGGCACATCTTCGCCGCATGATGTACGCCACGCCCATGAGCTTGGGTCAAACCCAAATGGCGTTGGAGCACCAAGGCAAACCGGGCGAAAAATTTGTCGAAAACACCCGCTTCCTGCACGGCGGTGTCATGTTTGTGGCGATCAACATGCCCGGCAGCAACAACAACCTGGTGCTCAACGCCAAAAGCTGCAGCAACAAAAGCGCGCGCAAAGCAGCGCAGTGTGACGCTGCCAACGCCGAATACCTGGAACGCGACAGCGCCAATGTGCTCTGGATGAGCGCGTCTTTCGCCCAGGCCAAGGCGCAAAACGCCCTGGGCCTGGTGCTGATGGTGCAAGGAGATCCTGGCTTTGACTTGCCAGAAACCGAGGATATGGATGAAAGCCAGGCTCCGGGGGTGAGCGGCTATCGCCACTTCATGTCCCAACTGGTGCAACAAACGGAGCAGTTCAAGGGGCAAGTGCTTTTTGTCCACGGTGACACCCACTATTTCAAGCTCGACAAGCCGCTTTACAACCCCGGCAAAGTGCTGCCCAACCTGACACGCCTGCAAACCTTTGGCAGCCCGTCATTACACTGGGTGCGTGTCACGGTCGATCCTGCGGCAAGACAGATTTTCCAGGTTCATCCCGTGACGGTGGAACAGGCCAAGAACTGACGTCTGCCGCAGGCCTGGCGAGCGCGTGCCCATACGGGTGGGCTTGTGACAATCAATTTTCGTTCTTGTTTAAACTCGGGCGCTACATTGACACCACCATGACCCCCCAAGACTACGTTCAACAAAAAGCTGCGGCCTCAGGCAGCAGCTTTTATTACGCTTTTTTGTTTTTGCCGCCGCCCAAGCGTGCTGCCATCACTGCTTTTTATGCCTTTTGCCGCGAAGTGGACGATGTGGTGGACGACATGGTGGACCCCGGCGTGGCCGCCACCAAGCTGCAATGGTGGCGCGCCGAAGTAACACAGGCTTTTGCCGGCACCCCAAGTCACCCGGTGCTGCAGGCACTGATGCCACTGGTGGCCAATTACCAGATTGAGCAGCGCCACCTGCAAGCCGTCATCGAAGGCTGCCAGATGGACCTGAACCAGACCCGTTATCTGGATTACCTTGGCCTGCAGCACTACTGCCATCTGGTCGCAGGGGTGGTGGGTGAAGTAGCAGCACAGATATTTGGTCAGACCGATGTCCAAACCACAGAGTACGCCCATGCCCTGGGGCAGGCCTTGCAACTCACCAACATCATCCGTGATGTCGGCGAGGACGCGCGGCGCGGCCGAATTTACCTGCCGGTCAACGAATTGCAGCAATTTGATGTCACGGCACAGGAGATTTTGAACGGCAGCTACTCAGACCGCTTTACCGCGCTGATGCGCTTTCAGGCCCAGCGCGCCCAGGGCCTGTACGACGAGGCGCTGGCGCTGCTGCCCGCCGCCGATTGCCGCGCCCAAAAACCCGGTCTGATGATGGCCAGCATTTACCGCGCCCTGCTGGCCGAGATCGAGCGCGAGAACTTTGCCGTGCTGCACCAGCGCATCAGCCTGACGCCCTTGCGCAAGCTCTGGCTGGCCTGGAAAGTGCAGGCGCTAGGTCGGCTGTGAAAATAGCCATCATCGGCGCCGGCTGGGCCGGAATGACGGCCGCCGTCAAGGCCACCGGGGCCGGTCACCATGTCACCATTTTCGAAGCCACACACACCCTGGGTGGGCGCGCCAGAGCGCTGAACAACAGCCAAGTCCAGGTGCTGCCAAACGGCTCGCCAGTGCCGCTGGACAACGGCCAGCACATTTTGATTGGGGCCTACACCGAAACGCTGCAGCTGCTGCGACTGGTGGGTGTTTCGCCACAAGATACCTTGCTCGAACTGCCCATGACGCTGCAGTTTCCCGACGGCCTGGGCCTGAAATTTGCCACTTTGCCGACCCCATTTGACGCGCTGGGCGGCATCCTGCGAGCCCCCGGATGGTCACTGACCGACAAATGGGCGCTGCTGCGCGCTGCGCTAGGTTGGAAGCTCAACGGATTCGGCTGTGCCGACTCCCTGACCGTGGCCGAGCTTTGTCAGCACTTAACACCCAAAATCAAGGCTGAACTGATCGAACCCCTGTGTGTCTCGGCACTCAACACAGCGCCGGCGCAAGCCAGCGGCCAGGTGTTTTTACGCGTCATGCGTGATGCCCTGTTTGGTGTGCAAGGCGGCTCACGCCTGCTGCTGCCCCGGGTTGACCTGAGCGCCTTGTTTCCTGACGCCGCAGCACACTGGGTGCAGGCGCGCGGCGGCTTGCTCAAGCTGGGCCAGCGCGTCGAATCGATCCAGCCCCAGGGCCGACAATGGCGGGTCCAGTCGGAGCTGTTTGACGCGGTAATACTGGCCACCGCGGCGTCCCATGCAGTGCCTATCGTCAGCGCCTGCGCCCAAGACGTTTCCCCGTCCGTCGCAAAAAAAATGCAGCACTGGGTTCACACCACCCGGGCACTGCAGTTTGAGGCCATTGCCACGGTGTATGCCTGGGCGCCGCAAGCCGCCCTGCCGCAAGCCATGCTGGCCTTGCGCAGCAGCGCGCAGCATCCGGCCCAGTTTGTGTTCGACCGGGGCCAACTGGGCGGCCCGCCCGGACTGCTGGCTTTGGTGGTCAGCGCGGCCCATGGCGAGCGCGCCACGCTGCAAGCGCAGGTACTGGCCCAGGCCCAGGCCCAACTTGGCCTGGCCTTGCAAGCGGTGCAAACCGTGGTGGAAAAACGCGCCACGTTTGCCTGCATCCCAGGCCTGCAACGCCCACCGCCCACCCTTGCCCCGGGCCTGCTGGCCTGTGGCGACTATCTGGCTGGCCCCTACCCCGCCACGCTGGAGGGCGCCGTGCGCAGCGGCTGCGCTGCGGTGGCTTTGCTGTAACAGGGACCTTGAACCAGGGCACAAGGGCACACTTGCACCCGCCTGGCTGTTGTACGGCGTTGTACGGCGGACTTCAGTCCGCCAGGTCGACTGAAGTCGACCCTACAAGACCCTACAAGACCCTACAACGACTCGACGAAAATATCACCATGAATTTACTCACCTCCCCCTTCGCCAAAGAGCCGCCGTTTCAGCACGGCCAAACCCCACGCACCGCCGTGCTGTACTGCAACCTTGGCACGCCCGACTCGCCCAGTACGCCCGACGTGCGACGTTTTTTGAGCGAGTTTCTGGGTGACCCGCGGGTGGTGGAAGTGCCCCGCCTGCTCTGGCTGCTGATCCTGCACGGCATCATCCTGCGCTTTCGGCCTGCCAAATCGGGTGCCAAATACGCCAGCATCTGGCTACCCGAGGGCTCACCACTGAAAATCTGGACCGAAAAACAGGCCCACGGACTGCAAACCTGGCTGAGCCAGCGCGACCACCACGTGCAGGTACGTTATGCCATGCGTTACGGCAGCACGTCGATTGCCTCGCAACTTGACCAGCTCAAAGCCGATGGCACGACCCGCGTGTTGGTGGTGCCAGCCTACCCGCAGTATTCGGCCACCACCACCGCCAGCCTGTTTGATGCGGTCTATGCCTGGGCCGGCAAGGTGCGCAATCTGCCGGAACTGCGCTTCATCAATCACTACCACGACGACGCAGGCTACATTGCCGCACTGGCGGGTCGCGTGCAACAACATTGGCAGGCCAACGGCCGTCCCGATGTGCTGTTGATGAGCTTTCATGGTGTACCCGAGCGCACACTGCAGCTGGGCGACCCCTACCACTGCGAATGCTTCAAGACAGCACGGCTGCTGGCCGAGCGTTTGGGGTTGGACAAAGACCAGTACAAGGTAAGTTTTCAGTCCCGACTGGGGCGTGCCAAATGGCTGGAGCCCTACACCGAACCGACCTTGATCGCCATGGGCCAGGCCGGCGTCAAACGGGTCGATGTGGTGTGCCCGGCCTTCACCAGCGACTGTCTGGAAACCCTGGAAGAAATCAACATGGAAGCACGCGAGGCTTTTCTGCACGCCGGTGGCCAGGAGTTTCATTACATTCCCTGCCTCAATGACGAAGCCGACTGGATCAGCGCTTTAGGTGAAATCACCCAGCAACACCTGCAGGGCTGGCCGACCTTGACCACACCCGACACGGCTGCGTTGGCGGCTTCCAAGATGGCAGCGCTGGCGCTGGGTGCCAGCGTCTAGCACGTCGCTGCGCCAGTGGTCTGACCCGCAAGGTTTGAGAGGGAAATCTTGCGAATTTTGGTGTCTAATGCCGTTTGATTTCGAGACTTCCAACCCGAGTAAAACTTGCATGGATGACCCGACCCGCCCAACCCTGTTGATTGTTGACGACGCACCAGAAAACCTGTTTGTGTTGAGTGAATTGCTGCAACCGTATTACCGGGTGCTGGCCGCCAACAACGGCGAACGCGGCCTGCAGGTGACCAGCAGCAAGCCACGCCCCGACTTGATTTTGCTTGACGTGATGATGCCAGGCATGAATGGCTACCAGGTGTTACAGGCATTACAAGCCGACGCGCTCAGCGCCGACATCCCGGTCATCTTCCTGACCGCGCTCTCCAGCCCGCGCGAAGAAGAGCGCGGCTTAAGCCTGGGCGCGGTGGACTACATTACCAAACCGATCACTCCGGCCACTGTGCTGGCCCGGGTGCGCACGCAGTTGCAGGCCAAGCAGGCGAGGGACTGGCTCAGGGACCAAAACACCGCCCTGGAAGCCGAAGTGGCCCGACGCATGGCCGAAAACGACCTGACCCAGCAGGTGAGCATCCGTGCCCTGGCCCACCTGGCCGAGACACGGGACCCCGAAACCGGCAAACACCTGGCACGCACCCAGGACTACATGGCCCTGCTGGCTGAACTGCTCAAAGGACATCCCCGCTTTACACACACCCTCACATCCCGCTGTATCAGCCTGTTGACACGTTCAGCCCCCATGCACGACATCGGCAAGGTGGGTATTCCCGACTACATTCTGAACAAACCCGGCAAACTCACGGCGACCGAGTGGGCCATCATGCAAACCCATGCCAAACTGGGCAGTGACGCCATTGAGCTGGCCGAACAGGACATCGAGAAACCACTCGAATTTTTGACCCTGGCCAAGGAAATCGCCCATTGGCACCATGAAAAATGGGACGGCACGGGCTACCCCGACCAGTTGGCAGGTGATGCCATTCCCATCTCGGCCCGCCTGATGGCGATCGCCGACGTGTTCGACGCCCTGATCTCGACGCGGGTGTACAAACCGGCGTTTTCCTTTGAGGCGGCTCGTGAACTGATAGCCGAGCAGCGTGGTCGGCATTTTGACCCCGATATTGCAGACGCCTTTCTAACCCATTTCGACGCCTTTGTTGCCATTGCCATGCAGCACCGTGACGATCCCGTCAGCCCCTGAACACCGCCACTGGTTCCATGCCTGACGCCATGAATCTTTCTGTGCCACCCCAGTCCCGCAGCGAACTGACACCGAACCAGGTGGCGCTCAAGATCACATTGAGCTATGCCAGCTTTGCGGTGTTGTGGATTGTGTTTTCTGACCAGGTCCTGGGCTGGCTGGTCAGGGACCCGGCCGACCTTGTCAGGTTCAGCACCTACAAAGGTGGCTTGTTCGTGCTGTTCACCACCGCCTGGCTGTTTGTACTGAGCCGCCGCTGGCTCCGGCAGTCCTCGGCAGCCCTGCTGCGCGAGCAAGACACCATCACCCAATCGGCACGGCGTACCCAGGCACTGCTCGACTTGCCGACTGCCTCTGAAACCATGGACGAGCCCGGCTTCATGCAGCATGGCCTGGGGGTGGCCGAACAACTCACCGGCAGCCAAATCGGGTTTATCCATTTTGTCAACGAAGACCAGGAAACCATCGAACTGGTAGCCTGGTCAAGCGGCACGCTGGCGCATTACTGCACCGCCACGTTTGACAGCCACTACCCCATCAGCCAGGCCGGCATCTGGGCCGACGCGCTGCGTCAAAGACACACAGTGGTGTTCAACGACTATGTCCATACCAGCGACAAACACGGCCTGCCCGAGGGCCACGCTCGCCTGGACCGCCTGATCAGCACGCCTGTCATTGAGGGCGGTCTGGTGCGCATGATGGCAGGCGTAGGCAACAAACCCACGGCCTACAACGATACCGATACGGAGACGATGCGCCTGATCGCCGAGGCCATCTGGCGCATCGTGCGCCAGCGCCGCGCCGATGCGGACCTGAAAAGTAGTCAGGCACGCTACAAAACCCTTTACAACAGCAATCCCTTCCCCATGTGGGTGTTCGATCTTGAAACACTGGCTTTTTTGTCGGTCAACGAGGCTGCCATTACCCACTATGGCTTCAGTCGCGACGAATTCATGGCGATGACGCTGCACGACATCCGGCCAGAACACGAACGGCCCTTCCTGCCAGACGTTTTGCCAGACAACGCTACGACGCCTTCCCAGAGTGGCATCTACCGGCATCTGCACAAAAACGGTCAGGTGATGCTGGTCGAGATCGCGGCACACCCGATCACCTTTGACCAGCGAGCCGCCAAAATGGCATTGATTCAGGATGTGACCGCGCGCGAAAAAACACAGGAGCAATTGCGCAAATTGTCGCTAGCGGTAACACAAAGCCCGGAGAGCATTGTCATTACCAATCTCAATGCCCAAATTGAATACGTCAACGAGGCTTTTGAGCGCACCACGGGCTACCAGGTAAGCGAGGTGCTGGGTCAAAACCCGCGCATCCTGCATTCCGGCAAAACGCCCAAACGCACTTACGAGGACCTTTGGGCGGCCATGGCGCAGGGCAACATGTGGAAAGGCGAGTTTTACAACAAGCGCAAAGACGGCAGCGAATACATTGAATTCGCCATCATCACCCCCTTGCGCCAGGAAGATGGCCGTATCAGCCACTATGTCGCGGTGAAGGAAGACATCACCGAAAAGAAACACATCGGCGTTGAGCTTGACGGCTACCGCCATCACCTCGAAGAGCTGGTGGCGCAACGCACGCAGGAATTAACGCTGGCACGTGCCGGTGCCGAGGCGGCCAACCAGGCCAAGAGCGCTTTTCTGGCCAACATGAGCCACGAAATCCGCACCCCCATGAACGCCATCATGGGCCTGAACCATTTGCTGCGCAATGACAGTGCCAGCCCGGCCCAACTGGACAAACTCAACAAGATTGACAGCGCCTGCCGACACCTGTTGACCATCATCAACGATGTGCTGGACATCTCCAAGATTGAGGCTGGAAAAATCACGCTGGAGCAACACAAGTTTCAGATTGCCGAGGTGGTCGGCAATGTGCAAACCCTGATCGAGTCCGATGCGCTGGCCAAGGGTCTGGCGTTAAAAGTCAGCGGCGACGCACTCCCACTGTGGGTGCAGGCCGACCCCACCCGGCTGCGCCAGGCGCTGCTCAACCTGGCCAGCAACGCCATCAAGTTCACGCCGCAAGGCAGTGTCAGCATCTGCGTCTCTCAGGTCGGCCAGGCGGGTGACCAAACCACGCTACGCTTCGAAGTCACCGACACCGGCATTGGCATTGGCATGGATGACAACACCGCGCGGCGCTTGTTCAAGAATTTTGAGCAGGGTGATACATCCACTACCCGGCAATATGGCGGCACCGGCCTGGGGCTGGCCATTACCCGCAGCCTGGCGCAACTCATGGGTGGTGACGCCGGGGTAAGCAGTGTGCTGGCGCATGGCAGCACGTTCTGGTTCACCGCAAGGGTCACACTCAGCCACGGTCCGCAGCACCTGCAAACCCAGCCCGTGGCGACCGATACCGGGCAACTGCTGCTGGCGCGACACCTTGGCCAGCGTGTTTTGCTGGTCGACGACAACCACTCGAATCTGGAAGTGGTGCAAGAGCTGCTGAGCCGGATCGGTCTGCAGGTAGACACGGCCAGCGACGGACAGCAAGCGATCAAGCTGATCCGCGAACGCGGCGATGCCTATGACCTGGTCCTGATGGACCTGCAAATGCCGCTGATGGATGGTTTTCAGGCCACCCATGCCTTGCGCGCCTTGCCTCAGGGGCAAGCACTGCCCATCATTGCGCTGTCGGGCAGCGCGCTCGCCTCCGACCGTCTGGCCGCCAGCGCGGCGGGCATGAACGACTTTATCGCCAAACCGATCGAGCCCGAAAAACTGTATGCCACCATGCTAGCCTGGTTGCCAAAACCCCATGGGGGCAACTTCGACATGGCCCTGCCGGACGGGTCAATGAAACCCGGCGTTGCTGCCACGACCGCCATGCCCGACGCCGGCCTGATGCGCCAGTTGCTGGCGCAGCTGGAAGACCTGCTCAACCACAGCGATGCGGCGGCCCTGCGGCTGTTCCAGCAACACAGCGCGTCACTGGCGCTGGTGTTAGGCGTTGACTACCCCAAACTGGCCAGCCAATTGCAGCAGTTCGCCTTTGACGAAGCCTGCCAAACCCTGCGACACCGGGTCAGATCAAGCCAGACTTGATCAGCGTGGCACGCAAGGTAGCCAGGTCCTCTTTCACAAACTTCTCAAAATCAAGCCCGCTGAGCAAGGCCGGTGTCCAGCGATTCCTGACCAGTGCCTGCGTCCAGGCCCCGGACTGGGTGGCAGCAACCACCTTGGCCGTCAGGGCAGTGCGCTGCGCCAGAGAGATGCCAGGAGCGCCATACACCCCGCGCCAGTTGTCAATTTCAACCGGAATACCCAATTCCTTGAGGGTGGGTGCCGCAACGCCGGGCAGACGCTGCCTGGAGGTGACCGCCACCGCACGCATCTTGCCGGCCTCGATGTAAGGTGCAAATTCACTGTAGCCACTGCCGCCCAGCGTGACAAAACCGCCCAAAATGGCGGCCGCCGCTTCGCCACCGCCGCGAAACGCCACATAGTTGATGCGCGCCGGATTCACTCCCACAGCGCGTGCCATCATGGCCGCCGCAATGTGCTCGGTGGCACCGCGCGACCCCCCACCCCACTTGACGCTACCCGGATCTTTTTTAAGCTGGGTCAGCACTTCAGCCATGGATTTAAACGGGGAATTGGCGGGCAATACAAACACGTTGTATTCGCTGGTGAGCCGGGCAATCGGGGTGGCAAGGGTCAGCGACACCGGTGGTTTGCCGGTGATGATGCCACCCAGCATGACCGCGCCCATGACCAGCAAAGCGTTCGGATCCCCCCGGCTGGCATTCACAAACTGTGCCAGCCCCAGGGTGCCGGCAGCGCCCCCCTTGTTCTCGAAAATCAGCTTGTCAAAGGCGCCCGCCTCCAGCAGGGCCTGGCCCAGGGCACGCCCGGTCGAGTCCCAGCCTCCGCCAGGATTGGCCGGAATCATGATGCGACCGCTGTCGCCCGCCGCTACCCGGCCCGTCAGGCTGCCGCCAGCCGACAGCGCCAGCAGAGCTTTCAGAAAGGCAGCACGACGCATCAGGGACTCCAGTAAAGGGCTAAACGCAGCTTGAACATGCCCCAATCATGCCCGACCAGCCTGTCAAGCGGCTGTCCAATGTCATCAGGGAAAGTACCAAGCCTCAAAAGACCGCTTCAATCTGTTAAAACACACAGGTATCAAATTTACCCCTAGCTTATGCCACTGACACCACCTGCCACCCTGCCTGAACCATCGCCCACCCACATTCACTGGCTGGAGGCTGGCCTGCCCTGCAGCGCCCGCTGGCGTTCGGAGCGCGGATCCAAGCCTGCGCAACGCGTGGTGCTGGCCGATGACACCACCCCGGCCGACAGCGCGTACAAGATGTCCTGCGAGGGCACCGCCTTGCTCTGGCGCGGCGACTTTCAGAACGCCCGCCACCTGCTGCAGGCCATGGCCCGCCGGGCCGACCAGGTGTCACCCCGCAAGCGCCAAAAAATGACGCCGCCCGTGAGTTTGCTCGATGCTCTGAACCAGCATCGCCAGTCGCAGGCGCGCCGTGCGCGTCTGCTCGGCATGCTGCTGATCGAAGTCAATGCCGACTACAGCATCGGCTTGCGCCGGGCCCCCGACAGCCAAGCTGCCTTGACCGAGGCCTGGGGTGCACCCGATCTCGCCGGAGGCAAGTCGGTGGTATCGCTGCGCGAGCTGCTGGGCATTCGCAGCGCCCATGAATGGCAACGCGTCGGGCTGGAAATCCCGGCGCTGGGGGCGTCACCGCACAACCGCATTTACCCGCATTACGGTGTTTTTTCACCGGTGCGGGGCGAATATATTCAGTTGCTGGCCACTGCCCACATCCCGAAACCGCCCAAGGGCCAGCAGCAGCTTACTGCCTTTGACATTGGCACCGGCACCGGGGTGCTGGCTGCCGTGCTGGCGCGCCGTGGGGTCGGCCACATTGTGGCCACCGACACGGACAGCCGGGCACTGGCCTGTGCCCGCGCCAACATCATGCAGCTCGGTCTTGAACAGCAAATCAGCATAGTTCAAGCCGACCTGTTTCCGCCCGGGCTCGCCTCATTGATTGTCTGCAACCCGCCCTGGTTACCGCTGCGACCAGGATCACCACTGGAGCGCGCGGTGTACGACGAAGATGGGCGCATGTTGGGTGGTTTTTTGCAGGGGCTGCGTGCACACCTGGCGCCCAAAGGCGAGGGTTGGCTGATTTTGTCCAACCTGGCCGAACTGCTGGGCCTGCGCACGCGTGACGCGTTATTGGCCCAGTTCGAGCACAACGGTTTGCGTGTGGTGAGCCGTATTGACGCCAAGCCGCTGCACCCCAAGGCCGACGATGCCAGTGACCCGCTGCACGAGGCCCGCGCCAAAGAGGTCACCTCGCTGTGGCGACTGGCGGCCCTGCCGGTACCCAACGCCTGAGACCACCCTGATGAAACTGCTGCTGGTTGAAGATGACGTTGCCTTACACACCACGCTCAGCCGCAGCCTGGGGCGCCTGGGCTGGGAGATTGAGGTCTGCAGTGACGGCCGCGCCGCGCTGGGCCGCTGGCGCACGCTCAAACCCGACGTGGTCATGCTCGACCTGACCCTGCCCGGTCGCGACGGCCTGCACATTCTGGCGCAAGCACGCGACGAGGGTCTGACCACGCCGGTACTGATCCTGACCGCGCGCGGCATGGTCGGGGACCGGGTACAGGGGCTCAACGCCGGTGCCGACGACTATTTGGCCAAACCTTTTGACCTCGATGAGTTGGAAGCCCGTCTGCACGCCCTGTACCGCCGCCATTCAGAAAATTATGCCGATGCCGCCCTTGGCCCGGAAGAAAAAAACGCGCTCCGCTTCGACCAGGAAAGTGGCGCCATCTACCACGGCGGGCAAGTACTGGCGCTACCGCCACGCGAGCTCGCGATGTTGCAGGCCCTGCTGGCGCGCCCCGGCCAGGCGGTCGCCAAGGAGCGCTTGTTCGAGCTGGTGTTTCCGGGACAGGCCGAAGTGCAGTTTGAAGCCATTGAGGTGGTGGCCTACCGCTTGCGCAAGAAGCTGCACGGCACCGGCGCGGTCTTAACCACCCTGCGTGGCCTGGGTTATTTACTGAAGCTGCCCGTATGAAAACCAGGCCCGGCATGCTGTTGCGACGGCTGTCCTTGCGCAGCTACCTGATGCTGGGCATCCTGTTGCCGGTGGCCCTGTTCATCGTGGTCGACACCGTGGTCTTGTACCGGCAGGCGCTGGCCGCGGTCAACACCGCCTATGACCGCACCCTGCTGGCATCGGCCAAGGTCATTGGTGAACACATCACCGCCAGCGGCGCAGCAGACGCGGCCCAGCTCAGTGCCTCGGTGCCGTATGCCGCGCTGGAAGTGTTTGAAGCCGACAACCGCAGCCGCATGATTTACCGCATTTCCAATACCGCCGGGGAACTGATCGACGGCTTTGAGGATTTACGCGTCTGGCAGGGGAAATTGCCTGACCAGGGACCCTATGCCGCACTGGTTGATTTTTATGACGACAATTACCGCGGCGATGACGTGCGGGTAGCCGTACTGCTGCAACCCATCGCCATGCAGCAAGCGCGCGCCATGGCCGTGGTGCAGGTGGCGGAAACCCTGGAGCTGCGGCATACCCTGGCGCGCCAGATTCTGCTTGACACGCTGTGGCGGCAATTAGCGCTGGTCAGCGTGATCGCCCTGGTGGTGTTTGTCGTGGTGCAACGCGGTACCCGGCCAGTGCTGCGCCTGAGCACGCTGCTGCAAGAGCGCCGTGCGGACGACCTGACCCCCTTGCAAATACTCGACGCGCCGGTGGAACTGCTGCCACTGATGGAGGCCACCAACACCACCATGCGCCGCCTGCACCACCTGCTGGAGAACCAGAAACGCTTTGTGCGCGACACCGCCCACCAGTTGCGCACGCCGCTGGCGGTACTCAAGGTGCAGGTGCAGTCTGCCCTGCGCGGCGACGTGGATGCGACCCAGGGCCTGACCGAGATCAGCCACATGGTGGAGCGCGCCACCCAGTTGGCGAACCAGATGCTGGCACTGGCCAAAGTGGCCCAACTGGCGCAAGAAACAGCCACGGAATCGGTGGACTGGGCCGGTATTTTGCGTGAGGTGGCGCTTGATTTGTCGCCGCTGATCGCCGACAAGTCGCTTGACTTTGACATCGACACCCTGCCCGCCCCGATCCAGACACACGCCTGGATGTTGCGCGAACTGTCGCGCAACCTGCTGCACAACGCCATTCGCTACAGCCCGGAGCACGGCAAACTGCAGGTGCGCCTGCTGTGTGATGCCCGCCACGCGGCGCTGGTGATTGGCGACAACGGCCCGGGCATCAGTGAAGAGTTGCGCAAACGGCTGTTTCAGCCGTTCTCGGCCGGCCAGGCGCACAGCGGCAGCGGCCTGGGGCTGGCCATTTGCCTGGAAATCACCCACGCCCTGGGGGGCCAGATCGAACTGGTCAACCGGCTGACGCAGGGTCAGATTGACGGGCTCGACACCACCGTTCGCTTGCCATTAGCACCAAAGGTATTGGCAAAACCGTAGACTTTAAAAAAACGACCAGAGTATTCCCATGCTGTCTTTTACCCAAGCCCGCTTGTCTCACTCGGCGCCGCTTTCCCTGGCCTTGAGCAGCCTGCTGTTGGGGCCGACACCGGCCGTGGCGCAGACCGGCGC
>Ga0208863_1000278_pt1 | contig 61603 bp, 56 predicted proteins | sample RifOxyD3_FD_184040 | JGI IMG/M metagenome (GOLD analysis project Ga0208863, IMG submission 184040) | Soil microbial communities from Rifle, Colorado - Rifle Oxygen_injection D3 (SPAdes) | ecosystem: Environmental > Terrestrial > Deep subsurface > Rock core/Sediment | place: Rifle, Colorado... | reverse complement strand
AACTCCGCTGTATACTGGTTCGACTTCATCTCGTTACTCATCGGATCACATTCCCTCTTTACTTTACTCTCATGATTATTTGAGATCATGTGTCCGGGATAGTCTAGCCAGATCACTTTTTCGAGACCCGTGTTACCGAGTACCAGACCGGCGGGGCGTTGAAGTGGGAATAGGCCGCGCCCTCAGGGACATCACTGCGTCAGCAGGGCGTTGACCAACTGCAAATCATCGGGCTTGAGGATGCCGGCCGCTTCCTTGAGGGAGAGGCCGTTGACGATGTAGTCGTAGCGGGCGCGGGCGTAGTCGCGGCGGGCGCGGTAGAGGTTCCGCTGGGCGTCGAGCACGTCGACGATGGTGCGGGTGCCGACTTCGAAGCCGGCCTGGGTGGCGTCAAGGGCGCTTTGGGCCGAGACGGTGGCGGCCTTGTAGGCCTTGACCTTGCTGATGCTGGAGACGACGCCGCGATAGGCGTCGCTCACCTTGCGGCGCACGGAGCGGCGCGCCTGTTCCAGTTGCTCGGAGGCGGTCTGGTAGTCGTAACGGGCTTGGCGGGTCTGACTCATGACCTCGCCGCCAGCGAAGATGGGCACCTGGAGCTGTAAGCCGATGGTACTGACGTCGGCGTCGGTGCTGGCGCTGTATTCGGTGGTGGTGCGGGAATGGGTCCCCACCGCGTCCAATGTGGGCAGATGGCCGGATGCCTTGACGGCGATGTTCTTGCGCGCCGCCTGGGTATTGTTCATGGCGGCTATGATGCTGTAGTTCTGCTGCATGGCGGCATCGGTCCACTGGTCGATGTCGGCCGGGTCCGGCTTGCTCAGGGGCAAGGACTCGCGCAGCCCGTTGAGCTGGTCGCCGGGGAGGTCCGCCACGATTTCGCGCAAGGCCTCCCAGGCACTTTCCACATCGTTTTGGGCCGTGATCTCGTTGGCGCGCGACTGATCGAAGGCGGCCTGTGCCTCGTGGACATCGGTCACGGCGATCAGCCCCACGTCGAAGCGTTGTTTCGCCTGATCGAGCTGGCGGCTGATGGCCTTCCGCTCGGACTCGGCGAATTTGAGGCTGTCCTGAGACGAGAGGATGTTGAAGTAGGCCTGGGCCACGCGCAGGATCAGATTCAACTCAGCGGCGCTGTAGTCGGCATCGGCCTTGGCGGTGGTATAGCGGGCCTTGCTCAGGCTCATCCAATACTCGAAATGGAGCAGGGGCTGAGTCAGGGTGGCGGTGAGTTCGGTGGAGTCGTATTCGTAGTTGGCGGTTGGGGTGTCCCGCTCGGTGCGCGTCGCGGTCCCGCTGCCCGAGACCTTCGGCAGCATCTTGGCGATGGCCTGGGGTTTGGCCTCGGCCGTGGAGTCACGGGTCGATTTGGCGGCATGGAGCTGGGGATCGTTCTCAAGGGCCATATCGTAGACCTGGATCAGATCCACAGCGGCCACCGGTGGCAGGAATATGACCAGGGCCAGGGCAACAACTTTTCTCATCAACTCGCCTCGCCAATAACCGGGAATGCGCCGATGCGGGCCGCATAAATAATGTGCCGCATTGTACCAAGTACCCCTGGTCCGGGTGAAAGGAGATTTGTCAGACCTGGCCATGGGTAGGCAAGGGGTTCCCCGCCAAATAATTGGTTAATATGCCACGACCGCGATCAACAGACCCCGACGAATGACCGACCCGAACCCAGAAACCGCCGCGCCTTACCGTTGGCAGGGAATCCTGCCGATGATGCTGGACCGGCGTTCCCACCTGGCCGGCGCCAATCTCATCGCCATCCTGGGGGCGCTCATGGCCGTTCCCGTGCCGCTGCTCATCCCCATGCTGGTGGATGAGGTATTGCTGGCGCGCCCAGGAATCTTGCTGGCCAGCCTGAACACCTTCTTCCCCCCCGCATGGCAGACCCCCAGCCTCTATATCCTTGCCATTCTCATCGTCACCGTCCTGTTGCGATTCGGCAATTTTCTGCTGGGGGTTTGGCACACGCGGCTGTTCGCCGGCATCTCCAAGGAGGTGACCTTCCGCATCCGGCGAGACCTGCTGGTGCGGCTGAAACGGGTGGCGATCAGCGAATACGAGACCCTGGGGAGCGGCACCATCGCCTCTCACCTGGTGACGGACGTGGACACCATCGACGAGTTCCTCGGCATCGCCACCAGCAAGCTCCTGGTGGCCATCCTCAGCATCCTGGGCACGGCGGCGGTGCTGGTATGGATGCACTGGCAACTGGCCCTCTTCATCCTGCTGCTCAACCCGGTTGTGATCTATCTCACGGTCATGTTCGGACACCGGGTCAAGCGGCTGCGCCGGCAACAAAACAGCGCCTATCAGGCCTTCCAGGAAGTTCTGGCCGAGACCCTCGACGCGGTGCATGAGCTGCGCGCCGCCAACCGCGAACAGCATTATGTGGAACGCATCGTTTCCAGCGCCGACACCATCCGCCGGTGCTCCATCTCCCACGCCTGGCAGAGCGACGCGGCCAACCGGCTCTCCTTTCTGGTCTTTCTGATGGGTTTCGACGTCTTCCGGGCGGCCAGCATGTTGCTGGTGCTTTTCTCCGATCTCAGCATCGGCGAGATGCTGGCCTTCTACGCCTATCTCTGGTTCATGATGGGGCCGGTGCAAGAGGTGCTGGGGGTTCAATACGCCTGGAACAGCGCCAACGCCGCCCTCGCCCGCCTCAACCACCTGTTCCGGTTACGCCTGGAACCGGTCCACCCCTCCCGGCGCGATCCCTTTCAGGGCCGCAAGACCCTGGGCATCTCGCTGGAAGATGTCGGCTTTTCCTACGGGGGCAGGTTCCGGGTGCTGGACGGGGTCAACCTGCAAATCGCGGCGGGGGAAAAGGCCGCCCTGGTCGGCTCCAGCGGCGAGGGAAAGACCACCCTCATCCACCTGCTGTTGGGCTTCTACGAACCCGACCGGGGCACCATCCGCTACGGCCAGGATTCCATCGGCGAAATCGGGCTAGAGCTGGTGCGCTCCCATGTGGCCGTGGTATTGCAGCACCCCGCCCTGTTCAACGATACCCTGCGCAACAACCTCAGTCTCGGACGGGAACTGAATGAGGCCACGCTGATGCAGGCCTTGGAGATCGCCCAGCTCAAGACCTTTGTCGAGGGTCTGCCACAGGGGCTGGACACCTCCATCGGTCGGGACGGCATCCGCTTTTCCGGCGGGCAGCGGCAACGCCTGGCCATCGCCCGCATGATCCTCTCCGATCCCAAGATCGTGATCCTGGACGAAGCCACCTCGGCCCTGGACGCCACCACCGAGGAGCAACTGCATGCCTCCCTGCGGCAATTCCTCGACGGCCGCACCGTGCTGATCGTGGCGCACCGCCTCAGCGCCGTGCGTCAGGCGCAACGGATTCTGGTGTTCAAGGACGGCCGCATCGCCGAAGAGGGATCACACGATGAGTTGATCGCGGCAGACGGGGTCTATGCCGGGCTTTATGCGCTGCAGTTGTGATGCTTTGGAGAAATGAAAAAGGCCGGGGAGGCATCGCCTCCCCGGCCCTTATTCGTAAAGACTTCGAGCCCTATGATCAAGCCCTTCCCGATAAGCTGGATTCCGCCGTTTGCCCCTTCTCTTGCGTGGCGGCATCCACCATGCCCGACAGGAACATGAAGCTCAGGGCAACGGTCATGTAGAAAAGCTTTTTCATCTCACACCCCCTTGGCAGTATCACCGAAGGGAAATGTAGCAACGGGACCGGCAGAAAAACCTGAACCCGCCCACAAATCGGGGAAGGAGAGGGTCCCCAAAAGCCGATTTTACTCCGCAGCTTCGGGCAACCCATCCACGTATCGGTCCCTGGCCTGCTTCGCCCGCTGGAAGATCTCCAGCAGGTGGCCGCCATCGCCCTTGCCGATGGTCTCGGCCAGTTCCTTCATCTCCTCGGCGAAGGTCGCCAGCATGCGGCTGAGGGCGTCGCGGTTGGCGACGCAGATGTCGCGCCACATGACCGGATTGCTGGAGGCGATGCGGGTAAAGTCGCGGAAGCCGCCAGCGGCGTAGCGGAAGATCTCGTCGTTTTCTTTCATACGCGCCAGGGCGTCCACCAGGCCGAAGGCCAGCATGTGGGGCAGATGGCTGGTGGCGGCCAGGACCTCGTCATGGTGTTCCACCGTCATGTAGTTCACATCGGCACCGCAGGCGCGCCACATGACATCGACCTTGGCGGTGGCGGCCGGGTTGGTGCCGCAAAGGGGGGTGAGGATGACGCGGCGGTTGTGATAAAGCTCGGGGAATGAGGCCTCGACGCCGTTCTGCTCGGTCCCGGCAATAGGATGGCCGGGCACGAAATTGGCGGGCAGCTCGCCGAAGGCAGCGCGGGCGTCGGCCACCACGCTGGCCTTGGCACTGCCGCCGTCGGTGATGATGGCGTCCTCGGCCAAATGGCCCCGCATGGCGGCAAAGGTCTCCCGCATGGCCCCGAGGGGCACGGCGACGAAGATCATATCGGCCCCGGCCACCGCTTCGCCCACCTCATGGCTGAACCGGTCGATGACGCCCAGTTCGACTGCCTTTTCCAGATTGGCGCGGCCCCGGCCGCAACCCACCACCTCATCCACCATCCCGGCCTGCCGCAGGGCGCGGGCCAGGGAGCCGCCGATCAGGCCGACACCGATGATTGCCAGTCGCCGCAGTTTCATCCCGAGAACCTCACTTCAACCGCGAAGGGCGCAAAGAACGCCAAGAAAAAACGAGACATTATGCATACTCGGCAACGGGCACTCTGCGTTCCACAGCAAAATTCTTTCTATGCAACTTGATCCGTTCAACTTCATGCATGGTTTCTGCCGTCATATAGCTCTCCCCGCAATGAGGACAACTGATTACCGGAACATTTTCTATGACTAAGAGGCTCTCATGTCTACCATAGCTTCGCGTCACCCTCCTGACCTCAGCACCCTCTTGTCCACAGATGTCACAGACCACTGTTGGTTTATTGCTCATCTCTAAACACCGTGATAATAATCATTTTGTCAGTTGGGCCGATCTTCAATACAACGATGACTCTGTTCCCATCAATCGATCGGCCTCGCACCAAATACTTCCACTCCGATCGTTCATGGTCTTTCTGTCGCTCGATGATTTCTCCACTTAGAATCACGCTTTCAACATCATAAATCGACAAATCATCTTCATCCATTTCCTCTGCTGCGTGAATCGTTACGACATATTGATTGTGTCGAACATATTCCTTCAACTGAGCAAGAATTGATTCAAACAAAAATTCACTCCTTACGAAACAGGGGGCGTATGGAGGAATAAATCATTCACCGTCCCAGCACCTTCTTCAGGGCGCCGAGGAAGCGTTCGTTCTCTTCGGGCAGGCCGACCGTGACACGCAGGTGGTTGGGCAGGTCGTAGTTGGCGATGGGCCGCACGATCACCCCCTCGCGCAGCAGGGCCTGGTAGGTCTCGGGACCGGAGCGGCCCACATCGACCGCGATGAAGTTGCCCACCGAGGGGATGTGCCTGAGTCCCATTTCATCGAAGGCGCTGGCCAATTGCTTGAGCCCGGCGCTGTTGACCTGGATGCTCCGGCGGATGAACGCCTCGTCGTCCAGGGCGGCCTCGGCGGCGGCCAGGGCGATGCTGTTGACGTTGAAGGGATGACGCACCCGGCCGACCACCGCCGCCAGTTCGGGATTGGCGAGGCCGTAGCCGATCCGCAGCCCGGCCAGGCCGAAGATCTTGGAGAAGGTGCGGGTGACGATCAGATTGGGGAACTCGGCCAGCCAACGGCTGCCGTCGGGAAACTCCGGCTCCTCGACGAACTCGGTGTAGGCCTCGTCCAGCACCACCACCACGTCCTCCGGCAGCCCGGCGATGAACGCCTTCAATTCGGCGGCCTTCAGCCAGGTGCCGGTGGGGTTGTTGGGATTGGCGATGAAGACCACGCGGGTATCCGCGTCCACGGCGGTCGCGAGGGTTTGCAGGTCATGGCCATGGGGCATCACCGGGTGATCCGGCGGCAGGGCCTTGGCCACCTTGCCTTGGGCGCCGATGGCCTGGGTGAAGATCGGGTACATGGCGAAGCTGTGTTCCGCAAAGACCGCATTGCGGCCCGGCCCCAGGAAGGCCCGCGTCACCATGTCGATCACGTCGCTGGAGCCGCTGCCCAGCACGACGGCATCGGGCGAGATGCCGAAACGGGCCGCCAGCTTGTTGCGCAGACGGAAACCGATGTCATCGGGATAGAGATGGAGCCCGGCGACCGCCTTGGCCGCAGCCTCCAAGGCCAGGGGGCTGGCCCCCAGGGGATTCTCGTTCGAGGCCAGCTTGAGGGTATTGCTGACCCCCAGCTCCCGCTCCAGCTCCTCGATCGGCTTACCGGGGACATAAGGCCTAAGCCCCTGCACACCCGGCGTCGCCAACTCAACACAAGTCCGCCGGGAGCGGACTTGGGCACCGGCACGGTGGCCGGAGGGTGAAAAACAGGGATGTTTTTCATCAAAGTTCGCCGTCATTGCCGCCCTTCATCCGATTTTGAAAGCGGGCATTATTGCAGAAAGCGCCGATTTTTAACGCAGTCATGACAAAAAAGACGCACAGTGCAGATGCCTCGCCACGGCTACCCGAAGCAACCTACAACACCGCCCTCGGAAAAGACCCCAGTTCTTTATACATGCCGGCCTGGGAGCGCAGTTCCTCCAGGGCCTCGGCGACCCTGGAATCATCGGCATGGCCAAGGATATCGACGAAGAAGACGTAGTCCCAGGCGTCGCGGCGGGAGGGACGGGATTCGATGCGGGTCATGCTGATGCCCTTCTCGGCCAGGGGGCTGAGGAGCTTGTGCAGAGCGCCGGCGACGTTGCGGGTGGAGAGGAGGAGGCTGGTCTTGTCGTCGCCGCTGGGGGTGACGGACTCGCGGCCGATGACGAGGAAGCGGGTGGTGTTGTCCGGCTCGTCTTCGATGTTGCTGTGGAGGCAGGGGACGCCGTAGATCTCGGCGGCGGTCTCGCCGGCGATGGCGGCGATGTCGTTGCCTTCGCTGGCGGCGATGCGGGCGGCCTCGGCATTGCTGCCGACGGCGATGCGCTCGGCGCGGGGCAGGTGGCGATCCAGCCAGGCGCGGCACTGGCCCAGGGACTGCTGGTGGGAATAGACCTCGGTGATAGCCTCCAGATCGGGGGCGTGGGTGAGGAGGTTGTGGTGGATACGCAGCATCACCTCACCGCAGATCTTGAGGGGCGAGTGGATGAAGAGATCGAGGGTGTGGGTGATGACCCCCTCGGTGGAGTTCTCCACCGGGACCACGCCGTACTGGCAGTCCCCCGCCTCCACCTCGCGGAAGATCTCGGCGATGGAACCGGCCGGATGGGTGACCACGGCATGGCCGAAGTGCTTGATGGCGGCGGCCTGGGTGAAGGTCCCCTCGGGACCCAGATAGGCCACTTGCAGGGGATGCTCCAGGGCCAGACAGGCCGACATAATCTCCCGGAACAGCCGGGCCATGGTCTCGTCGCCCAGGGGGCCGCGATTGCGTTCCTTCACCGTCCGCAGGATCTGGGCCTCACGTTCGGGGCGGTAGAACTGGGCCTGGGGGTCCTGCTCCAGTTTGACCCGCGCCACTTCGAGCGCGCACTGGGCGCGCTCGTTGAGCAGCCGCTGGATCTCCTGATCCAAGGCGTCGATCCGTTCCCGCACCTTATGGAGGCCCTTGTTGCTCATGGGTGCGAGCTGTCCTCAGCCGCCGCAGCCGAGGCAACGGACGGAGAGCACGCCCGGAATGGCGGCGATCTCGTCCAGCAGGGACTGATCGGGGGCCTTGTCCACGTCCAGCAGGGTGCAGGCGATGTTGTCGCGAGACTTGTTGAGCATGTCGATGATGTTGACGCCCGCCTTGCCCAGATCCGTGGAGATCTGCCCCACCATGTTGGGGACGTTGCTGTTGACGATGGCGAGGCGCACCCCGGCGGAACGGGGCAGGTTGATCTCGGGGAAATTGACCGAGTTGGTGACGTTGCCGTTTTCCAGGTAATCGCGCACCTGATCGGCCACCATGACGGCGCAGTTGTCCTCGGCCTCGGCGGTGGATGCGCCCAGGTGCGGCAGGGTGATGACGCGCGGATGGTCCTTCAGCAGGTTGCCGGGGAAGTCGCAGACATAGCCGTAGAGCTTGCCCTCGTCCAGGGCCGCGACCACGGCCTGGTCGTCGATGATGCCGTCGCGGGCGAAGTTCAGGATCACCGCGTTCTTCTTCATCAGCTTGAGGCGTTCCGCGTTGATCATGCGGCGGGTGCTCTCGATCAGCGGCACATGGAAGGTGACGAAGTCGGAACGGGCCAGCAGGTCGTCCACGGAAACCGCCTGCTTGACGCTGGATTCCAGTTGCCAGGCGCTCTTGACGGTGATGGTCGGGTCGTAGCCGATGACCTTCATGCCCAGGGCGTGGGCCGCGTTGGCCACCTTGACGCCGATGGCGCCGAGGCCGATGACGCCGAGGGTGCGACCGGGCAGTTCGAAGCCCTTGAAGTTCTTCTTGCCGGCCTCGACCGCCTTGCCGATCTCTTCATCCGTGCCGGAGAGGCCCACGGAGAAACGCCAGGCAGGGCCGATGTTGCGCGCCGCCATGAGCATGCCCGCCAGGACCAGCTCCTTCACCGCGTTGGCATTGGCGCCGGGGGCATTGAAGACCACGATGCCGCGCTCGGTCATCTTGGGCACGGGGATGTTGTTGGTCCCGGCGCCCGCGCGGCCGATGGCCTTCACCGAGGCGGGCAGCTCCATGTCGTGCATCTTGGCGGAACGGACCAGAATGGCGTCGGGATGGGTCATCTCCGAGGCGACCTCGAAGCCGTCGCGGGGCAACCGTTCCAGGCCCGCCACGGAAATATTGTTCAACGTCTGGATCTTGTGCATGGGATTTCCTTTAGTGACGTAGGTTGGGTTAGGCGCGCCTTTTCGGCGAAGCTCCATCTTCCTGACGAGGGTGATGCGCGCCTTAACCCAACCTACATTGACTCAATTAACCGTATTTGCGTTCAAACTCGGCCATAAACCCAACCAGGGCATCGACCCCCGCTTCGGGCATGGCGTTGTAGATGCTGGCGCGCATGCCGCCCACGGAACGGTGACCCTTGAGGGTCTTGAGTCCGGCCTTTGAGGCCCCTTCCAGGAAGCTCTTATCCAGATCGGGATTGGCCAGGGTGAAGGGGATGTTCATCCAGGAGCGGCACTCGGGCTCCACCGGGTTGTTATAGAAGGGGGAGGCGTCGATGGCGTCATACAGCTTCCTGGCCTTGCGCTCGTTGATGCGGGCCATGCCCTCCAGGCCGCCCTGCCCCTTCATCCACTGGAATACCAGGCCCGCCAGATACCAGGCATAGGTGGGCGGGGTGTTGTACATGGATTCGTTATCGGCGTGGATCTTGTAATCGAACATGGTCGGGGTGCCGTCGATCGGGGTGCCGATCAGGTCATCGCGCAGGATGACCAGGGTCAGGCCGGCGGGGCCGACGTTCTTCTGCGCCCCGGCGTAGATCAGGCCGAACCGGGAGACATCGACCGGACGGGAGAGGATGGTGGATGACATATCGGCCACCAGCGGCACACCGTTGGTCTCGGGCACATAGGGGAATTCGATGCCCTCGATGGTCTCGTTGGGGGTGTAGTGGAGATAGGCGGCACCGGCGTTCAGCTTGAGCTGGCCCTGTTGGGGCACGTCGAACTTGCCTTCGGTCCGGGTCCCGGCCACATTGACCTCGCAGTAGCGCTTGGCCTCGCCGATGGCCTTCTTGGACCAGGAACCGGTGTTGAGGTAGTCGGCCTTGCCCTTGTCGCGGGTCAGATTCATGGGGATCATACCGAACTGGCTGGAGGCGCCCCCTTGCAGGAACAGCACCTTATAGCCGGCCGGGATCGCCATCAGCTCGCGCAGATCGGCCTCTGCCTGGGCCGCGATGGACATGAACTCCTTGCCGCGATGGCTCATCTCCATCACCGACATGCCGCTACCCTGCCAATCCGACATCTCCTCCTGGGCCTGCCGCAAAACTGCTTCCGGCAACATCGCCGGACCGGCGCTGAAATTGTAGATACGTGACATGAACTCGACCTCGTAGATACCCAATAAAATCAGTTGCTCTGCGGGTTAGGGTGGTGTGCAGGTCGGCCTTCAGGCCGACGACAACCGGTGCCGCAGTCGGCCTGAAGGCCGATCTACAAATCTTCCGCCAGCTCCTCATCGCCATCCAGCATCACGATGCGTTCGATGCCGATGAGGCGTTCGTCGCCGCTGAGGCTGATCATCTTGACGCCCTGGGCGTCGCGGCCCACCACCGAGACATCGGCGGCGCGGGTGCGGACCAGGGTGCCGCCGTCGGTGATCAGCATGATCTCGTCTTCCTCGTTGACCAGTATGGCGCCCACCTGTTCGCCGTTGCGCTCACTGGTGCGGATGGAGATGACCCCCATGCCGCCGCGCCCCTTGGTCTGGAACTGGTCGATGGGGGTACGCTTGCCGAAACCGTTCTCGGTCACAGTCAACACCTGTCCTTCCTGGGCGATGATGAGGGAGATGACCCTCTGCCCCTTCGCCAGTTTGACGCCGCGCACACCACAGGCGGTGCGGCCCATGGCGCGGACCTCCTCCTCGTTGAAGCGGACCGCCTTGCCGGCCGAGGTGAAGAGCATGATGTCCTGTTTGCCATCGGTCAGACCTACGCCAACAAGCTGATCGTCCTCGCGCAGATCGACCGCGATGATGCCACTGGTCCGGGGGCGTGAGAAGTCGGTGAGCGGGGTCTTTTTCACCGTGCCGGAGGCAGTGACCATAAAGACGAAGCGGTCATCGGTATACTCCCGCACCGGCAGGACGGCGTTGATACGTTCGCCCTCTTCCAGCGGCAGCAGATTGACCATGGGCCTGCCGCGCGCGTTGCGGCCCGCCTGGGGCAGCTCGTAGACCTTGAGCCAATAGACCTTGCCCCGGCTGGAGAAGCAGAGGATGGTGTCGTGGGTATTGGCGATGAAAAGCTGATCGATGAAGTCCTCATCCTTGGTGGCTGCCGCCTGCTTGCCCTTGCCGCCGCGCCGTTGCGCCTGGTAGATATCGACGGATTGGGCCTTGGCGTAACCCTGATGGGAAAGGGTGACGACCATGTCCTCTTCGGTGATCAGGTCCTCCAGGGAGAGGTCTTCGTGGGCGTGGATGATCTCGGTACGGCGTTTGTCGCCGAACTGATCGCGGATGGCGACCAGCTCCTGCCGGATGACTTCCATCAAGTGTCCTGTGCTGGAGAGGATGGCAAGCAGCTCGGCGATCTTTCCGAGAATTTCGCCGTATTCGGCCAGAATCTTGTCCTGCTCCAGCCCGGTCAGCTTTTGCAGACGCAGGTCGAGAATCGCCTGGGCCTGGATCTCGGTCAGGCGATAGCCCTCTACCGTCAGGCCGAAGGCTGCGTCAAGATCCTCGGGCCGGGAGGCCTGGGCGCCGGCGCGCCCCAGCATGGCCTCGACCGCGCCGGAGCGCCAGTGCCGGCTGATCAACTGCTCCTTGGCGGCTGAGGGGCTGGGAGAGGCCTTGATCAGCGCAATGATTTCGTCGATGTTGGCCAGCGCGACCGCCAAGCCTTCCAGGATATGGGCGCGCTCGCGCGCCTTACGCAGATCGAACAGGGTCCGGCGGGTAACCACCTCGCGCCGATGCCGCAGGAAGTATTGCAGCATCTCCTTCAGATTCAGGGTACGCGGGCGGCCATCCACCAGCGCCACCATGTTGATGCCGAAGACGCTCTGCAACTGGGTGTGCTGATAGAGGTTGTTCAGCACCACCTCGGCCGACTCGCCCCGGCGCAGCTCGATCACCATGCGCATGCCATCTTTATCAGATTCATCGCGCAGCTCGGTGATGCCCTCGACCTTCTTCTCCTTGACCAGCTCGGCGATCTTCTCCAGCAGCCGTGCCTTGTTGACCTGATAGGGCAGCTCGGTGACGACGATGCGCTGCTTGCCGCTATCCATATCCTCCATCTCGGTGCGGGCGCGCACATGGATGCGGCCCCGGCCGGTCTGATAGGCCTCCACGATACCCCTGGCGCCGTTGATGATTCCGGCGGTGGGGAAGTCGGGACCGGGGATGAACTCCATCAACTCGGCGATATCGATCTCAGGATTCTCGATCAGGGCCAGACAGCCGCCGATCACCTCGGTGAGATTGTGGGGCGGGATGTTGGTCGCCATGCCCACCGCGATACCGGCGGAGCCGTTGACCAGGAGATTCGGGAACTTGGCCGGCAGAATCGTGGGTTCGGATTCGGAGCCGTCGTAGTTGGGTACGAAATCGACCGTTTCCTTGTCGATGTCCGCCAACAGCTCATGCGTGATCCGGGCCATGCGGATCTCGGTATAACGCATGGCCGCCGGGGCGTCGCCGTCCACCGAACCGAAGTTGCCCTGCCCATCCACCAGCATGTAGCGCAGCGAGAAGGGCTGGGCCATGCGCACGATGGTGTCGTAGATCGCCGAGTCACCATGGGGATGGTACTTACCCATGATGTCCCCGACGAGGCGGGCCGACTTCTTATAGGGTTTGTTCCACTCGTTGCTCTGCTCGTGCATGGAAAAGAGCGCACGGCGATGCACCGGCTTGAGCCCGTCCCTGACATCCGGCAAGGCCCGACCCACGATCACGCTCATGGCGTAATCGAGGTAGGACTGCTGCATCTCGTCTTCGAGGTTGACCGGAAGGACTTCTTTGGCGAAATCGGTCATTAAAAAGGGTGTCCCAGCAAGGCGTTAAGGCGCGTTTCCAAAGCGTGGGAGCATATCACAGAACCACTGGCCCGCTCCATCCCGATCGCCGCTCCTCGGTCCATTGATGCCGCAGGGGAGATTGACTTCCCGCCTGGAGCGGCCTACCTTCTCCGTATCTACGACGTAGTTACGAGCGAATTGCATGAATAGACAACCGGCAGCGGAATTCGAGGGCAAGGTCCAGCCTTGGGGAAACAGCCTAGGGTTACGGATCACAAAGGCGGTCAGCGAACTGGCCCATTTGGAAAAAGGGGCGCAGGTCTCCATCGAGGTGACGGAAGAGGGGCTGGTCATCCGCCGCAAGGCGCCCCGGAGGGGGGGGCTTGCACCCTACTCGGAGGCCGAACTGCTTGAGGGGCTGACACCCCACAGGGCGCACGCCGACGAACTTCTCAGCCTGCTTGCTGGCGAACGGGGTGACTGAGGCCATGGCCCGGTACATACCCGAGCGCAACGACATCGTCTGGCGCGACTTCGAACCGACGCGGGGAAATGAGATCGGCAAGTATCGTCCCGCCCTGGTGCTCTCCAGCCGGACCTATAACCAGCAAACAGGGCTATTGATCTGCTGCCCCATCAGCACCAGCATCCGGGGCGCGAGAACAGAGGTCGCGGTCAAAAACCTGGAGCAACCCTGCGTAGTGGCAGCGAACCTGATTCACACCCTCGACTGGCGCGTCCGCAAGGTGAAAAAAGCCGCCACGGCCGAACCCGAGATTATGGAAGAGGTCTTGGCGAGAGTAGTACCGCTGATCGGCGCCAGCCGGCTGATCTCGGGATAAGCGGACAGCCAATCCTGGCTCAGCCCCCCATCAATGCCTCCATCTTGGCCCGGTCTGGGTTCAGGACAACCCCCTTCTCGGTAACGATGGCGTCCACCAGCCCGGCGGGGGTCACGTCGAAAACCGGGTTCCAGGCATCAACCCCTTCGGTAGCGACGCGGCGGCCGCCACAGTGGAAGATCTCCTCGGCGGCACGCTCCTCGATGGGGATCAGCTCGCCCGAGGGGACCTTCATGTCGATGGTCGAGGTCGGCGCGGCCACCATGAACTTGAGGCCGTGATAGCGGGCGGCCACAGCCAGTCCGTAGGTGCCGATCTTGTTGGCCAGGTCGCCGTTGGCGGCGATCCGGTCGGAGCCGACGATGATCCAGCCGACCCCGCCGGCCCGCATACGGGCGGCGGCGGCCCCCTCCACCATCAGCGATACCGGGATGCCGTCACGTTCCAGCTCCCAGGCGGTCAGCCGCGCCCCTTGCAGCCAGGGGCGGGTCTCGTCGGCATAGACCCGCTGGATCTTGCCGTCGCGGAAGGCGCTGCGGATCACCCCCAGGGCTGTGCCGTAACCGCCGGTCGCCAGGGCGCCCGCGTTACAGTGGGTGATGACGGCCGTCGCGCCCTCGATCAGGGCCGCGCCCAGATCGCCCATACGGTGATTGGCCTCGACATCCTCTTCATGGATACGCCGGGCCTCGGCCAGCAGGGCCGGTTCCGGGTCGCCCTCGGGCAGGGCCACGATCCGGGCGCCCATGCGTTCGATGGCCCAGAAGAGATTCACCGCCGTGGGGCGGGAACGGGCCAGGGTCTCCAGATCGGCGGCAATGGCCGTCTTCCAATCTACGGGATTCGCCCGGAAGCGATGGCGGGCTGCCAGCGCCACTCCATAGGCCGCGCTGATGCCGATGGCCGGCGCCCCGCGCACCACCATGTCGCGGATGGCATCCGCCACCGCCCGCACCTCCTCCAGGGGCAGGAAATCGGCCTGCTGCGGCAGCAGTCGCTGATCCAATAAATAGAGCCGTCCGTCCCTCCATACGATGGCGTTGTCGGCGGTCAGATCTATACCCAGGGCGGAAGCGTCCATCGGTTCTCCAGTCGTGGTGGCAAATGAGGGGGAATTTTGCACGAGCGGCGGCGAGAAAGACAGGAAATGGGCCGGATAAAGCTCAACCTCCGCCCGCAAAGATCGCCAGCGGCAGCGCCCACAGCGGGGTGCCTTGATGCTCGCCGAACGGCAATGGTATCTCGCCCCCGTAGAGCAGGATGCCTTGCCGCACCCTGCCGGGGTTTTGCTCGATGAAATGCCGACTGTGCTTGAAATCGGCGGGCGTCACCGTGAGCGCGGCCTTGACCTCTATGCTGACCATTTGCCTGCCGTCGTCGAGAACGAAATCGATCTCTTTGCCATCGGTGGTGCGGTAGAAGCTTAGTTCCACGGGGCGGGCCGCGTAGCCGTTAGCCTTGACAAGTTCCGTCAGCACGAAGGTCTCATAAACGGCGCCTTTGTAGGGCGACGAGGGCAGTTCGTCCGCCTGGGTTATTTTCAGCAGGTGGCAGAGGATGCCGGTATCAAGCATGAACAACTTCGGCATCTTCACCAGCCGCTTGAGCGCATTGCCGTGCCAGGGTTTGAGCAGGGCGATCTGGTAAGTGTTCTTCAGAATGGAGAGGTAGTGGTCGAGGGTCTTGTTGTCGATCTGGCACGCCCTCCCCAGCTCGGCCTTGTTGAGCAGGCAGGCGCACCGCAGGGCCAGTGCCAGATAGAGCCGCATGAAGCTGTCTAGGTTGCGGATGTTGCCCACATCGTGCAGGTCCCGCTCGATGTAGGTGCGGATATAAGAGCCGAACCACAACTGGCGCGTCTTGGCATGGTCGATGACTTGCAGCTCCGGGAAACCGCCCTTGATCAGATGCCCCGCCAGACCGACTGGACCGGAGGCGACGAAGGCCCGCCCGGAAAACAGATGGTCGATAAAGTTGTAGGGCCGGAGGTAGATCTCGCTGAGGTTGAAGGCATAGAGATCGATGATCCCGATCCGCCCCGCCAGGGAATCGGAGAGGTTCCTGAAGCCCTGGAGACTGCTGGAACCGGTCAGGACAAACCGGCCCGGCGTCCGGTCCCGGTCGATCTGCTCCTTGAGGGCAACGAAGATCTCCGGGACACGCTGGACCTCATCGATCACCACCGGCCTGGGCAGATGGGCGACAAAGCCCTTCGGGTCGGCCTTGGCGCTCTGATAACTGGCGATGTCGTCCAGGGTGACGTAATGCTCGATGCCCAGGTCCATGGCCAGGGTGGACTTCCCCACCTGCCGCGCCCCCGTGATGAGCAGCGAGGGAAAATGGGCCAGGTAGGCGCGGACATCGGCGGCAATGTGGCGGGGTAGCATGAGGTAAGCCTGTAAATTCAAGGATCGTGATCCTTTAATTTACAGGTCCATATGCCCATCGGCAATGGAATTCTTTCCCCGCCGTCGCTCATGGCCTGGTTTACTTGACGGACAAAAATCGGCCTCTGATACTGCAAAGACACAGACATCTGGAGGTCTTCGCCCCATGAGTGATTTCTTTCCGAAGCCACCTGAATCCGCAAAAGCGTGGTCACAATAGTAATGATGGCGGTTAGCTGTATTTAGTAAACTGTCGCCGTAATTCCAAGTTTACCCCCCAAACGAAGTGCGAGGAAAGAGCTGAACTCATAGCCACCGCAAAATATAAGAGCGACAATCGCCTTACACTCGCTAGGATCGCACCATAGGACCGATATGTATCCAACATATGAAGTAGATAACGCACTGGCTGCCAAAATCATGGCCACCCAAGAAAACTACCTTAATGACATAAAGGCACGCGAAATCAAGCCAGCCAAATTGTCGGAAACGATCTCGGCGTTTTCAAACGCTGCTGGAGGCGATGTCTACGTTGGAATTGGTGAGGACAAAACGGCAAATACAAGAACCTGGCTTGGATTCGACGATCCTGAGCAGGCAAACGACATATTTCACGTTCTGTTTCAGGCGCATGCGTTTGGTAATCACGTTAAGTTCGAGTTCCTTTCCAACAAGAGCCTTCCGGGGCTGGTGCTTCATATCACAATCAAGAAAGTCAAGGAAATCGTCAAGTCTTCCTCTGGGGAAGTCTTCGTCCGAGTCAATGCTGGAAAGCAGAAAATTGATACGCCTGAGAAGCTAAAACGCCTTGAGTTAGACAAGGGCATTGTCACGTTCGAAAATGAGTGGGTAGAAATACCGCTTCCGCGAATCGAGAATAGTTCATCGATACTCGACTTCTTGATAAACGTCATCCCAAGCGGCGAGCCATTGACCTACTTAAACAATCAAGACCTAATTAAGGAAGGTCACGCGCGAGTGTGCGGCATTTTGCTCTTCTGCGATGAACCAGCCGTCTTTTTGCCGAAACGTAGCAGCGTGAAAATCATGCGCTATAAGACTAAAGACGACGACATCGGGCGTGAATTCCTTGAAGGAACCCCTCTCACGATTGAAGGCGACGCTTACAAACTAATTTATGGCGCCGTATCCGCAACCAAAAAAATCATCGAGAGCATCAAGAGGCTGGGCGAAGAAGGATTGGAGGCTGTCGAGTATCCAGAAGATGCCCTACACGAGGTCATCACAAATGCGGTCTTGCACCGCGACTACAGCATCGTAGCTGATGTGCAAATTCGGATATTTGACAATCGCATTGAAATTGAAAACCCCGGCAAACTGCCTGGTCACGTCACGACCGCAAACATTTTGGACACACAAAGTGCCCGTAATCCTGCGCTCGTTCGTCTGATCAACAAGTTTCCGTATCCCCCAAACAAGGATGTTGGCGAAGGTCTAAATACCGCCTTCCGCGCGATGGAGACTTTGCGACTCAAGCCGCCCGTTATTCTCGAGAAGGATAGCTCCGTATTGGTAGTTATACGTCATGAGCCGCTCGGCTCTCCTGAAGAACTTGTAATGAAGTTCATGGAAACCAACGAGGAAATCACGAATAGCCTTGCACGGGATATAACCGGCATCAAGAGCGAGAACACGATGAAGAACGTGTTTCTGCGACTGAAGGCCAGAAATATGCTTGAACCAATACCCGAGCGGAAAGGATCGGCATCCGCCTGGCGAAAGCCTGTTGTTGGCGAAAACGTGACTGACGACGCAAGTGAGGCATAACCCTGCGGTCCACCGGACGCTGCGCGATAAAGCCACGCAGCGCCGGTGACCTCCACGTTGGGGGTTTCATGTTCCATCCCGCATTTCTATAACTCATCGGCGGCTTAAAGCATGACGCAGTGGTACTCCAAAGACCTTGGCGACGGCATCGACGCCAATGCTCCTTCCGGCAAAATTCAAGAGAATTACGGTGACACTTTACTAAATAAACAAAATATGCCACATTCCCGCCATGTCACGATTACCCCGTCTCGTTATCCCCGGCTCCCCCCACCATGTCACGCAACGTGGCAACCGGCGCGCGCAAGTCTTCTTTGAGGAGGGGGACTACGCGCTCTACAAGGATCTCTTGGGCGAAGCGGCGCTAAAGGCCAAAGCGGAGGTCTGGTGCTACTGCCTGTTGCCCAATCATGTCCACCTCATCGTTGTGCCCTCCGATGAAGACGGGCTGCGTCGCACCTTTGCCGATGCGCATCGCCGCTACACCGGCTATATCAACGCCCGCATGAGGGTCACCGGCCATCTCTGGCAGGGGCGCTTCGGTTCCGTGGTGATGGACGAAGAGCACTTGGCCCATGCTGTGCGATACATCACCCATAACCCGGTTCGCGCCAGGCTCGTTCAACGAGCCGAGGATTGGCCATGGTCAAGCATCGCCGCCCATCTTTCGGGCAGGGACGATGGACTGGTGAAGGTTGCTCCGCTACTGAAGCGATATGGCGATTTTGCCGCCTTTCTGGGTCAGTGTGAGGACGAATCCGCAGCTTTCAACGCACTTCGCCGTTCGGAGACGACGGGGCGGCCATTGGGTAGTGAAGGATGGATCGAAAGGCTTGAAAAGCAGACGAGTAGGATACTGAAACCGCAAAAGCGGGGGCCTAAAGGCAACGATTATTATTATTAAGTGTATTTGGTAAACTGTCACCGTAATATGTATTATGAAAATCGATACCCTGATCCACGCCGATTGGGTGATCCCGGTCGAACCTGAAGGCGTCGTCCATGAGAGCCATGCCGTCGCCCTGCTGAACGGGCGCATCCTGGAAATCCTGCCTAGCCACGAGGCCCGCGCCAAGTACGAGGCCGATCATGTCGTCGAGCTGTCCGGCCATGCCCTGCTGCCGGGGCTGGTCAACGCCCACACCCACGCGGCCATGAACCTGCTGCGCGGTCTGGCCGACGACCTGCCGCTGATGACTTGGCTGCAACAGCACATCTGGCCCGCCGAACAGCGCTGGATGGGCGAGGAGTTCGTCGCCGACGGCTCGCGCCTGGCCATCGCCGAGATGCTGCGCGGCGGCACTACCTGTTTCAACGACATGTACTTCCACCCCGACATCACGGCGCTGGTGGCCGCCGATCTGGGCATCCGCGCCAACCTGGGCATGATCCTGGTGGACTTCCCGTCGAGCTGGGCCGGCTCGCCCGATGAATACATCCACAAGGGGCTGGAATTGCGCGACCGCTACGCCGACCACCCCCTGATCTCGTGCAGCTTCGCCCCCCACGCCCCCTACTCCGTCTCCGACGGTCCCCTGAGCCAGATGCGCGTCATCGCCGACGAGATCGATCCCCCGGTGCAGATCCACATGCACGTCCACGAGACCCTGGACGAGATCCGCCAGGGCGAGGAAGGCCACGGCTGCCGCCCCCTGGAACGGCTGCACCGACTGGGGCTGGTCGGTCCCGCATTGATGGCGATCCACATGACCCAACTGACCGACGCGGAGATCGCCGCCTTTGCCGAGGCCGGCGGCCATGTGGTCCACTGCCCCCAGTCGAACCTAAAACTGGCCAGCGGCTTCTGCCCGGTGGCCAAACTGGTCGCGGCCGGGGTCAACGTGGCGATAGGGACCGACGGCGCCGCCAGCAACAACGCCCTCGACATGTTTGCCGAGATGCGGGCCGCCGCCCTGCTGGCCAAGGGCGTCAGCGGCGACGCCGCCGCCGTGCCCGCCCACACCGCCCTGCGCATGGCCACCCTCAACGGCGCCAAAGCCCTGGGTCTCGACGAGATCACCGGTTCCCTGATACCCGGCAAGGCCGCCGATCTCATCGCCGTCCGGCTGGACCAGATCGAAGGCCAGCCCCTCTACCACCCCATCTCCCAACTGGTCTACGCCACCAGCCGCCACCAGGTGCGCGAGGTCTGGGTCGCCGGAAGGCATCTGGTGCGCAAGGGCGCCCTCACCAGCGCCGACGAGACGGAGCTGTTGGAACGGGCGCGGTATTGGCAGGGGAAGCTGGCTGATTGAAAACTTCGCTGAAGGTACAAGTGAAAAAAACCGCGCGGGGGATAGAACAAGCGGGGGCGAAATCTATCCGGCAGACGGAAATCTAATCCGGTCGCTGCCCAGCCCCAAACAAAAAAGGCCTGCATTTCTGCAGGCCTTTGTGTTTGTTGGTGCCCAGGGACGGAATCGAACCGCCGACACGGGGATTTTCAATCCCCTGCTCTACCGACTGAGCTACCTGGGCTCAGCGAAGGCGGTACTTTAAGCAGGTTGGCGGATGGAGTCAAGTCGAAATCAGCGGCCTGCCGCAGGCTTTCAGGCCTTGGGCGGCACGTAGTCGGGCGGCAATTCCGCCCCTTCGCCGAAGCAGTATTTCTCCATCTGCTCTTCCAGGAATTTGCGGGCCTTGGGGTCCATGGGACTCAGGCGGTTTTCGTTGATGAGCATGGTTTGAGAACGCAACCAGCCTTGCCAGGCCTCCTTGGAAACATTCTCCAGGATGCGCTGGCCCAGCGGCCCCGGATAGGGCGCCCGGTCGAGGCCTTCAGCCGCCTTGTTCAGTTTGACGCAGTGAACCGTTTTGCCCATCAGGCCCTCCTTTTCGCTCGTTCGCTGTAAGGATCAGGCGGGCCACGGGGGCCGCCAGACCCAGTTGTTCAGGGTTTTGGGCGTTATACCAGAGACAGGCCCTCTCCATCACCCCCGATAGCCCTCCGGAAACGCGGGTTTCCCAGGGATGAATATCCAGGTGGAAGTGGGAGAAGGTATGCCGGAAGGGGGTCAACTCCCCTGCCCCATCGGCCTTGAGCCCGTAGCGCCGCTCCAAAAAGGCCCGTGGTTCTTCGTCCATGCCGCACTCGGGGAGGCTCCAGAGGCCACCCCAGATCCCACTGGGCGGTCGCTGTTCGAGCAGAACCTCCCCCTGTCCGTTGCGCACCAGCAGCAGCCGGATGGCTTTGACCGGCTGGAGGGGGGCGTTCCGCCTGCCCGGATATCGGGACGGATCGCCGTTTCCATGGGCCAGACAAAGCCCGGAGAGCGGGCAATCCTGGCAACGGGGGGATGATCGGGTGCAGACCAATGCGCCTAAATCCATCATGGCCTGGTTGTAAGCGGCAGTCCGTTCGACCGGGGTGTATCTTTCGGCCAGGGACCAGAGGCGTTCCAGCACCACCGCTTTGCCGGGCCAGCCTTCGATGGCGAAGCAGCGGGCCAGGACGCGCTTGACGTTGCCGTCGAGGATCGGCCAGGGCTGCCCCGCCCCCAGGGAGAGGATGGCCCCGGCGGTGGAGCGGCCGATGCCGGGCAGTTCCGTGACCGCCGCGAAATCCAGGGGAAAGGCACCGCCGTGGCGATCGACAATCAGACCGGCGGCACGGTGGAGATTGCGGGCCCTGGCGTAATAGCCGAGCCCGGACCAGAGATGCAGCACCTCGTCCAGATGGGCGCCGGCCAAGGTGGTCAGGTCAGGAAAGCGCCCCATGAAGCGCTCGAAGTAGGGAATGACGGTGGCGACCTGGGTCTGTTGCAGCATGATCTCCGACACCCACACCCGGTAGGGCGTGGGGCCGGTCTGCCAGGGAAGGTCCTTGCGGCCGTGGCGGTCGAACCAGTCCAGGACCAGGCCGCCGAACCGGCCCGGATCAGCCATCAGAAGCGGATTTTCTGCCGCAACAAGTCCATGGCCTTTTCCTCGGTGCTCTGGGGCTTGGGGGCGCCGCCTTCCGCCGGGGCGGACTGCTGCTGCCCCGCGCCGAGGTTCTTTTCAAGGAACTTGCCGATCTCCTCCTTGGCCTTCTGTTCCACCTTGGCCTTGAGGACATCCTCGAAGTCGATCCGCCACTTGCGCCAATCGCCCACTTCGCCGAGGGGGCCTTGGTATTTCATCGGCAGGGGGATGTTTTCCAGCTCGCCCAGATCCTTGCCGCCCTGGCCCGTGTCGCTATTGACGATCACCGTGCGCAGGTTGTAGTCGAGCAACTCCTTTTCCGTGTCGAGGGTTCCCTGGCCGTTCACCCGCAGATAGGGCGACTTCATTGCCAGTGAGGTGTTGTCGATGACGAAGCCCTTGATCAGCGCCTTGGCCGTCAACTCGGAGAAATCGGTCTTGGGCGCGGCCTCGCCGCTGGTTCCCTCGGCCGCCCCACCCCCATGCAGCGCCCCGAACTTGGCCTTGGCATCGCGAAGGATCTGGGCCAGGTTGAATCCTTTGATGGAGCCGTCGCGGAACTGGAGATCGACCTGACCGGTCATCGCCTTGCGGATCGCCATCATGCCGACGCCCTGGGAATTGATCTCGACGCTGATATCGCCGCGTCCCTCCAGCCGGCTGTCTCCCTGCATGTCCTTGAGCAACTCGCCGGCCTGGAGCCCGGTCATGGAAGCGGTGTAGCGCAGGCTGGGCGGCTTCTTGCTGGCGTCCACCACCGCCATGCCGCGATAGGTCCCCTGATAGAAGGCCCCGACGCCCTGGTCGATTTGCAGCCTACCGTTGAATTGGTCGATTTTGAGGGCCACTTTGTTCGCTTTGAGCTTGTTGACCTTCATGCTTTCCAGGCTGAGATCGCCTTTCATGTCGGCGGCAAACAGCAGGGCCAGAGGCGCGGCGGCGTTAGCCCCGCCATCGCTCGCAGCGGAAGCCTCCTGGGGAGGCGACATATAGCGGTCGAGGTCGATGGAATCGCCCTTCAAGAGGAAATTGACCGTGGCCCGCGATGCCAGCACTACCTTGGCGTTGCCGTTGACGTTGGTGTCGTCGAGCTGAAGCTTGATCTGGTCGAGGCTGAACCGGTCCGGCGTTCCGCCCAGGGTGAAGCTCATGGAGCAGCGCTCCAGCACGGCGGCATCGGCCGTTTGCGGGGCCGTCATGCCCCAGCCCTGCATCAGCTTGCGGGGGCTGAAAGGCTCCAGGTTGAAAGAGCCTGCCAGATTCGGCGCCTGATTGAAATTCGTGACCCGCAGTCCGCCCTTGAGCCGCAGATCACCGGATGAGGCCGTGAAATCCTTCAGATCCAAAGCCCCCTGCTCCAGATCCAGATCGACGACCCCTTGCAGGGCAAAGGACTTATTCCCTTCAAGTTCGGCCAATACGACTTCGATGGGAACGATAGAGATCTTCTTGCCATCGGCGTCAAAGGCCACCTTGCCGTTGAGGGCGAAGGTGAGGGAAGGCCCCTTCGGCATCTGACGAAGTTTGGCATCGGCGGAGATATCGAAGGGCTGGCCGATGACCAGCTTGCTGGTGGTGATGTTCAGATCTTCCAGCAACAGGGACTTGCCGGTAGAACGGTCCTCCCAACTGACCTTGGCGTCGCGCACATCGACCCCGCCGATCAGCAGGGCCGCGAGGGGCGGCGCCTTTTTCTTCCCGTCACTGGCTGGCTCCTTGCCGTCCATTCCGTCCCAGTTGGCGCGCCCTTCCTTGGCCTTGACCAAGTTGGCCTGCAAGCCGTAAAGGACCACCGTATCGACCTCCAGCTTTTTCTGCAGGAGGGGAATCAATTTGACCCGCACCCCTGCCTGCTCCACCTGGACCATGGGTTCGTCGCCGAAGCCGGGGGCATTGCCCAGCCTGGCCTGGTTAAGCTCGACGCCCAGCCAGGGGAAGACCGAGAGCTTGATATCCCCGCCGATGACGAAGGAACGCCCGGTGCGCTTCTCCACCTGTTCGGTGATCTGGCCCTTGAAGTCATTGGGATCGACCACCAGGGGCAGCGCCAGGGCCACAACCACCAACAGCAATACCAGGTAGAGAAGGATCTTAAAAAAGGTCTTCATGACGCATCCCCTTAACGATCAAGGCGGTTTTCTTATGTGTAAAAAAGGAAATTGGAGCGGGTGAAGGGAATCGAACCCTCGTCATCTGGTTGGGAACCAGAAGCTCTGCCATTGAGCTACACCCGCAAGACAGGGAGGTTTCGTTGCCTGGCATTTGGCCATAGACGATATCATTGTTTCAACCGTGGCGATTTTAGCAGGATCTCCAGACCCTTTGTCCGCAATTTTGCTAAGGGGTAGGGAAGGGCTTCCGCCCTCCCCCTATTTGCAGCATTCATGAAATATCCGGGTTGAGTATACCCTGGGGAAATTTCAACCAATGAGACTCACGAGAATGAACTACTGGCTGATGAAATCGGAGCCCGACACCTTCGGCATCGACGACTTGGCGACGCGGCCGAACCGGACCGAACACTGGGACGGGGTCAGGAACTATCAGGCGCGCAATATGATGCGTGATGGGATGAAGCCGGGCGACCGGGTCCTTTTCTACCACTCCAACTGTGACGAGCCCGGTATCGCCGGGCTCATGGAGGTTGTCCGGGAGGGCTATCCCGACCACACCGCTTTCGACCCCGAGGCCAAGTACCATGATCCGGGCAGCGACCCGGCAAACCCCCGCTGGTTCATGGTGGATGTGAAGTACCTGCGCCACCTGGGGCGCAACATCAGCCTGAGGGAACTCCGGCAGTACGCGGACGGACCTTTGCAGGACCTGCCCCTGCTGCGCAAGGGCAACCGGCTCTCGATCATGCCGGTCACCGGGGAGCAGTGGGCCTTCATTCTTGCGCTGGAATAGTAGAGATCTCCCCAATCCAGCGACGCGCCCACTCCTTTGGCTTATTCCAGGAACAAAGAAGGCACCACCATAAACGGTCAGTAAAGCCCCTTCCCTATCAATTCCATGGGGGCTTATAAACACAGGTGCATCCTTGCGAGTCGCAGTAACATCTCTTTGCCTTGTCCTGGTAATAAACACAAGGAATACCTGGGATAACGCCCTGCGGCAGTGACATGTGCCGATAAATCATTGCACATCATATGGTTACGACTTGAACCCCCTTCACCTACTCCTTCCGGGAAAAACTTTCTACCCCTTTGAACCTTCTGGTTCCCCCACTACGACTAAGCTGTGAACACGGAAAAGCCCTTTCCGTGCCTTGCATCCACCGGGGAGACAGCACCATGAACCGCTTTCCTGACAATTTCTTGAGCCCGCCGGGATGGGGGTCTGGAGACAGACCCAGCCAACGGCGGGCCACATCGACGATCGGCAATTCCATTTTTTCGCCCCTGTTGCTGGGGGCTGTGCTTATTTCCAGCTTGTTGACCCTGCCGGCCCAGGCCGGGGAGGGTCTGCTCCAGCCCGGCGACGCCGTCGTTTCGGGCTTTTCGGGCATCCGTCCGGCGGATCGGCCGGTGCCGCCGGGAGCCAATCCCCTCGACAGTTTTTACATCGATACCGAGGGTCCGGCGGCGCAGATCCTGTCGCTCTCGGGCCTGGGCGGCGAACCGGCGGGCCAGCTCGTGACGCCACCGATCAAGCGGCAGATCAAGGCGGGCGAGGTCGGACAGGTGTTCGCCATCAGCCTCGATGACGGCCAGGGCAGCGGCACCGCCAATATCTACCTCGGCGCCACCTCGGCCTACGGCATCCAGATCGTCGGCCCGGACGCGGACGGGGACGGTCTGCCCAACCGGCTGCGGACGGGCCAGCCGGGCGCCCAATTCATGGCCGGCCAGTTCGGCCCTGGCGGCGATCCCGGCACAATCTGGCGCGTCGATGGCGTGACCGGCGCGGTCGCGGCCTTTGCCACCCTGCCGGGCAACAGTGGCCCCGGCATCGGCGATGTGGTCTTCGACAGGGGGAGCCGCCTGTTCTATGTCTCCGATCTGGAGACCGGTCTTATCCATCGTCTGGACAGTAATGGCGCGGTCCTGGACAGCTTCGACCACGGCATCAACGGCCGTCCGGCCAGGGGGCTGGCGCCGGTGCCCGATGACGGGGTAAGGATGGATATCGCCAATCCCACCTTCGACAGCGAGAACCCGGCGACCTGGGGTTACACGCACCCAGACCGCCGAGTGCAGGGCATGACCGTGCAGAATGGACGCCTTTACTATGCCGTGGCCGGCAACCGGCAAGTCTGGTCGGTGGGTCTCAACGGGGATGGCAGTTTCACCGGCGATGCCCGTTGGGAGCTTGACGCCAGCGGCATGGCCGGGGATGGCCCCATCACCGACATGCTGTTCGACGCCCAGGGCCGACTCCATCTGGCCCAGCGCGGCGCGCCTCGCGGCAGTTACAACTACGCGGTCTTCGCCGAGCCCGGCCGCTCGACCGTCCTGCGCTACCGGCCGGAGCAGCCGGATGACCCCGCCACGGAAAGCCGTTGGGTGGTCGATCCCGAGAGCTACGCCGTCGGCTTGACCCCTCCCCACAACAACGCCAACGGCGGCATCGCCCTGGGGAACTCCCTTGGCGGCGCAGCCGGAGCCGTGCTCTGGTCCACCGGCGAGCGCCTGCGTCCCAGCGAGGATGCCGATCCGGCGGCACCGGCCGATGTGCATGGCCTGCAAGGGAATGGCGCCGACTTGGTCCGCCCGGCCAACGAACCGCCCGCCCAGTCCTATTTCATTGATTACGACGGGCTGTTCAACGACCCGGAGAAGGCCGGCCACATGGGTGACGTGGAGATTGTCCCCGGTGAGCCAGTTCAGACTGGTCAGGCCGGGTACGTTATCCCCTGGGAAACCTTGCCGCCGTATGATATTCCCCCCGGCGACCGGCCCGGCTACGACCTGAACCTGAGGCTGACCAAGCGGACGATATGGCACAACTGTATTGACGGAGGTGTTAACTGGGTCTGTGGCTATGAGGTACGGGTACGCAACACCAGCGATGCCTTTCCCTTCTTCGGCCTGATCCGTGTCCGGGACCATTTGCCCGTCGTGCCGCCCGGCGCAATGATTCAAGTGCCGGAAGCCCCGGCGCCCTGGCTGTGCGGCTGGGTGGCCGCGCCCAATACCTTTGCCTGTCAGCGTAATGCCTTCCTCCCGCCCCTCGCCAGCGTCGCCTTTCATGTGATCGTTCGCATCCCGAAGGCAAGTGCGGAAGCTGCGCATCTCTGCCACCTCTCCAATATCGCCGAGATCGCGTTCCCCGTCGGCGGTTCCTGGCGGAACTTCGACCCATTTGACGACATGGACGCCGCCACGGCGGTCATCCCGGCGCCTTACTGCAACCCCCCCATGCAACAGACAAATCTGCGAATTGAGAAAGTTGCCGATCCGGGGAATTGTGGCATCACCTCTGTGGGGTTCCTGTGCCGCTTCCGGATCAGGGTGTGGAACGCGGGGCCAGGGGTATTCAACCATGAGCTGACCATCCAGGACACCTTGCCCGCTGGGGTGATCCCGGTGTTTTCTCCGGGCTGGAACTGTGGTCCCGGCATCAACTGTACGCACCTGCTCAACCCGCTGCATCTGGCACCGGGAGAGGAAAGGTTTCTATGGGTCTCGATACAAGTTCCAAGAGCAGTTGCCCTCGCCAACCACTGCCAGATCAGGAACCAGGTCCGCATCCTGACCCCGCCCGGCGGTCATCCCATGAACACCAACCCGGCTGACGATCAGGCGGAGGCCGTGGCCCTGATTCCGGGCAATCTCTGCACCCAGATCTTGCCGATACAGAAACAGGAGTGTCCCCCCGGTTATCGGCTGCAAGGGGGGCAATGCGCGCGGGCTCCCTCATCTGACCCCACTCCCCCGCCAACGCCGGAATGCCCTCCCAGAACCAGGGGTAAGTGGCCCAACTGTTCACCGAATGTTCCTCCGGCCAATCCCTGTCCCGATGGAACTTACGGCACACCGCCCAACTGTGTGACGGACCCGCCCCGCTGCCCAGACGGCCAAGGCAGGTGGCCGAATTGCCAAAGGCACTGCCCCGAGGGTTCGGTAGGAACACCGCCCAACTGTCACTGCCCTGATGGCATGGTCGGGACGCCGCCCTATTGCACGAGGATCAATGTCGATCCGGGCTTTTGCCCCCCAGGAAAGATCCGCAGAGGGAAAACGTGCATAACCGCGCCCGTGCTCCCCGTGTGCCCCTCCGGCTCGGCCGGCAAATGGCCGAATTGCCGCTGCCCCAGTGGCATGACCGGCAAATGGCCCAACTGCACAAGAAAACCCGGTTCCATCACGCCCCCTGTCACGCCCCCTGTGACGCCCGAAAGCGGACCCAAATGCCCCAAAGGCACGAGAGGCACACCGCCCCATTGCGTGAGAATTATCGTCGATCCGCGTCCCTGTCCCACAGGTACCATCGGCAGATGGCCCAACTGTAAACGGATCGTGCTGGAACGTCCCTGCCCCGCAGGCACCCTGGGCCAGTGGCCCCGTTGCAGACCGATCCGTGTCACCCCGCCGGTCACCAGGCCCCCGAGCGTGACGGCACCCCTGCGAACCATCCAGCCAGGGATCACGCGGCTGAATACGGAAAATAACCTCAAATAGATGGAAAGCCGGGCCAGGATCACCTCCTGGCCCGGCATCATCGAGAACCGCCATCAGCCCCTCACCTCTCCGATCTTCTCCTCCACCGAGCGAATTTTCCCTTCCATCCGGCCGCTCCTACCGGCTCGGATATCCAATTTGATGGACGAGTAAATGCGGCGGCACTCCTGGCGGCTCAGAACCTGTTCCGCCTGCTCGACGATGGCCAGGGCTTCGGACAGCTTCTCGGTTTCGATGATGGTACCCATGGGCGTGAGCCGGTAGCTGACACCCGACTCGCGGATCATGCGGATGACTTCGGACACATAGGGACTGACGCTCTCCCCCTTGTCGGTGGGAAACATGCTGAATTCCATCAATACAGACATAGGGGAAAACCTCTTCATTGGAATTGGGTTAAAGTATGCCCAGGCATTCACGCAAAGTTACCTTATCCACCCCAGCCAATCCCTATGCGCATACTCATCACCCTGTTTTTGATGACCCTCTGGCAAAGCCTTCTTGCCGACAGCTCGGTCTACGAGGTCGAAGTTCTGATCTTCAGCCAATCGGCGGGGGGTTCGGAACAGGCCCCTGGATTTCCCGGCACCCCGGACATGGGCAAGGCCGGCCCCTTGGAGCGTAAGGGCGTCAGCCTATTGCCCGGCGACCAGCTCGCGGGGGTACGCAAACGTCTGGATCAGTCCGGCACTTACCAGGTCATGCGGCACCTCTCCTGGCGTCAGTCTCTGGCCAACGGGACTGTACCCCAGCCCTTCAAGGTGACTTATCCGGAACAGGGCGATTCAGCCGGAGGCAAACGGCTGATGGGAACCCTCTCCCTGGGGAGAAGCAGTTACGCCATTCTGAAGGTGGATTTGCTGTTGCAGCAAGACGGACAGAGCTACCGCATGGAGGAGACGCGGCGGATGAAGCGCGGTGAACTGCACTACCTCGACCACCCCAAGATGGGCGTCATAGCCACCATCCAGCCGGTGGATTGACAGGCGGCCTGGCGCTTATAGATTCTCGAACACCGCCTCCGGCGCAGCGATAAAGTCCAGGCTTTTCAGCACCAGCCCCAGTGGCGCCTCGCTAGTGGCGAGGAGCCAGTCGTTACCAACCCGGCGGTAGGTCTCAATGGTGCGCAGCTCGGGGTCGATCAGGACGTACTCTTCGAGTTCGGCAATGCGCCGGTAGGCAGCGAATTTGCGGCCACGATCATAGGAGGCAGTGGATTCGGAGAGCACCTCAATGATGACTTTGGGTCGCTGCACAAAGCGATCGGCGCTGAGGTCCTCCGGGTGACAGGTGACGAGGATGTCCGGATAGTAGATGTCCTCGGCCAGACGCAGCTTCAGATCCAGCATGTAGGGACGGCAAGGGGTTCCGCGCAAGGCGGATTTGAGGAGGGTGCCCACGTTCATGGTGACCTCCACATGGATGCGCCGGGCGCCGACCATGGCGTAGATGTGGCCATCGACGAATTCGTGCCTCAGCTCCTGGGTCTCTTCCCAGGCGAGAAACTCCTCGGTGGTTCCAAAATCGCGCTTGAGTTGTGCCATGCCCATGGTAAACAGCCTCTGCTGGTTGACAAAGGGAGATTCTAGCAGCCTATGGAGACCGGGGTGCTACCTGAATCCGGTGATCGAAGCGTCCCCCATTCTCACAACTTCCGCTCAAGATAGGCAATCTCCCGCTCCACGGCCGGAATGTCGCTGGCTCCGATATTATCGACCAGCCGGGTGATCATGGCGCGGGTTGAGCAAGCGCTTGGCCCCACGGAACGCCAGGTGGTTATCGCCCGACTTGCCGTCCTCGTGGCCGTCTTTGTTGCCTTTGGAATAATCTTTGCTCACGGGCCTTGCTCATTGATGGCTTGTAGCGCTGTCCGATGGGTTGAGGTACGAAACCCATCGATTAGCTCAACAGATCGTCCCAATCGGCGGATTCGCCACTTCCTTATCCACAATCATCAGGCAACACGGCAGCGGCTGGGCGGCCTGGCGGTTGTATTCCACCAGCCGCGTGGCGGGCGGGTTGCATTGGCGGAACAGGACGGATCGCTCCCGCATGATGGCCTCGAAGCGGGCAAAGGCATCGATGGCGTATTGCTTGTCGTCGTTGTCCGCATGCAGGGCGTCCAGATGGGCCAACCCCTCCTTGTAATCGAACAGCCAGAGGCGCAGCTCTGCCGGGGTGAAGGACTCGCAAAGCTGGAGGATGAGGTTATTGAGCAATGTGCCCTTGCCGCTACGGGTGGCTCACATGGTAGGCATTGGACGCCTCACCCAGGCAGAAATCGGCGGGCTGATTCAAGGGAATGAAGGGTTCCTGCCGCAGGTCGAAACCGAAGACCCCCGCCCGGATGCCGTCCCAGAAGGCCTTGAGTCCCTTGCGCCGGTAATCGGAGACCGGTTCCTCCTGCGGCAGCTCCCCCTGTAACAGAATGGGCACGATCCCGACGGCGGGGCCGTTCTGGCACAGGGCCTCGACCACCTGCTGCAAATGCCCCTCGCCGATCAACCCCTCCAGACCGGCGACAGGATCGCCCGCCGGGGGTCGTAGGGGGCCAGCGCCTCCCGCCGCAACGCGGTCAGTTGGCCTATCTGGAGTTGGTGAATCATGATGCCTCAATGGGTGGATCTGATGGGTTTCGTGCCTTGAACCATCAACGCAGTCCCGCCGGGATTGATCATTCCCCAAACCCGCCATCGTCCTTCCCGGTCCCGCCCCAATCGGGGGGATAACAGCCTACCCGTACATATCGGGCAAAGGTCGAGTAGGGCCAATCCGCCACCCTGGCCACATGGCTGTCCTGATATGGCTTGTCTGTTACTTGCACCGTCGATGCTCCGCGTAGATTGATGCCCAACGTTCGAGCTAAGCGGGCGACGACGGCAGGACGCCAGGCCCGGGGCGGTGAAAATGTACAGCGTACCACCGGCCCGAGCCTGGTGGCCTGCCGTTGGCGCTCCGCTTGAGCGAGGGGTTAGGCCTCCGCGCGCCCATGTGAACGCGCCTTGCGCCATTGTTCTAGTAGCTCTGTGCTTCCCGATGCCACTTCGATAAGCATTTGTAGTGAAAGTATGGCGCCTGGGACGATACCGGCGTGGTCGATTTCTTCGCCGTCATAGTCTGGATTGGTCGGTATTTCGACGTTGACTACCCACCAGACTTCAATCTTGCGCAGAAGTGCGACCAGCACCGGGAATTGTGAAGTGTGCTCTGACTCGACTTGCCCTGTTACTACGTTGAATAGTTGATGCGCGAGCTGATTCCTGATCTTCTTCAAATTCTCAAATGTCTTGAGGTCATCCTCGTCAATGGCTTCGTGTTCCTGTAGCCAATCAAGCGACGCATACAACGCACTTTTGTTCCGGGACATGACCTCGTCTTGATACTGCGGCCCTATGGTCGGACCAGTCTGGTCCCATCCGTGAGTGTAGAAATCGCGGATGCGGTCAACTATGGAATCCTTGAGGATCTCAAACGTAGTGATGAACATCGTGGCCATGAACAGCGACGGTCGGACCACTTCTGGATCGAGGAAGCGCTCCCAGCGGTCTGCGGTGGTGTTCATCGGAGGCCTAACGTTCGAGTTGAGGCGGGACCGACGGCAAGACGCCAGCCCCGGGCCGGTGAAAATGCACCGTGTGCCACAGGCCCGGGGCTGGTGGCTTGCCGTTGGGCCTCGCCTCGAACGAGGGGTTAGGCGTCACCGCGGCCAGACCAATGAAGTGGCTGTTGTGAAGCGCGCATCTATGCATGGCGAACGTACTCAACAAGAACATCGAGGCCATGTGTTTCGAGGTACTTCACGTATTCTCGCGGCATGGGCGCATTCAAGTACTTTCGACCCCATTCTTCTTCCGTGATGAATACGAGACGAACAATTGACTTCTTGTGTCGTCGATTCCATACAATGACTTTCACAATGTCCTTGTAGAACTCCCCGGTTGCATTCTTGCCCGACACCTTAAATTCGTATGCTGTGTGCGTCTCCGTATCAAGTATGTCCAGTCTTTGGTCAAGATCCGGTCCAACTAGTGGTTCGATCTGGTATCGGTCAGGATCGAGTTCATGCACTGCCGATCGCCAAGCTTTGGCGATTGCTTGCGCGTTCCTCGTGTGATCGGAGACGTTGCTGCCTTCGCGCAAACGCAGGGCAAAGGCTGTTTGTGCTGCTTGGACAACAGGATCGTTCACTTGTGACGCCTAACGTAGAGGTAACCGGCCTGCGCGGCTTTTCGCGCAGGTCCGGTTGACTGCCGGGTTCGGCGTCTGCGTCAAAAGAGCATCTTCAGCACGCATTGACAGGAACCTATAGGATGAATACTATGAGTAGCATAGATGGTTAAACATCAAGCCAGGGGTCCCCTAGTATGGAACAAACCGCCAGAGTTCTCGATCTGTTTGACATGGGCAACGCGGCGTTAGACGTTCAACTGGCTGAAAATACAGCCAATCGTTGCGAGTTGCTCGTCGGCGATGCTCGCCAGCTTCTGATGCAAATGCGAGAAGGGCACTTCGACTGCATAGTAACGTCTCCGCCATACTGGGGGCTGCGAGATTACGGCGTCCCAGGCCAAATCGGAGCAGAAACCACCGTCGACGAATACATTGCGGACTTAGTACGTTTGTTCCGCGAGGCCCGGCGCACCCTTGCCAACGAAGGCACCCTTTGGCTGAACATCGGCGATAGCTACACTTCTGGCGGACGTACTTGGCGTGATGCGGATGCTAAGAATAAGGGGCGTGCGATGGAGTATCGCGCTCCAACGCCTGATGGACTCAAGCCAAAGGACTTGATCGGCGTCCCTTGGAAACTGGCCTTTGCCCTCCAGGCGGATGGCTGGTATCTGCGCACAGATATCGTTTGGAACAAACCGAACTGCCAGCCTGAAAGCGTCAAGGACCGCCCGACCCGCGCTCACGAATATGTGTTCCTGTTTTCCAAGTCGGAGAAGTACTACTACGACTGGCAGGCGATCACGGAGCCAACGGCGGACCCAAAACAGAAGTCTAAGAATCGGCGCACGGTCTGGAACATCAATACCGAGCCTTACCCCGGTAGTCATTTCGCCGTCTATCCGAGGGCACTTGTCAGGCTCTGCGTTGAGGCAGGCTCCCGCGAGAATGGCCGGGTCCTTGACCCATTCTTCGGGTCTGGGACAACCGGCGTAGTCTGCAATGAGCTAGGCCGAGAATGCGTCGGAATCGAGCTTAACGCGGAGTATGCCGAGCTAGCGCGGGAGCGCCTGTTACGCGGACGTTGAACCAAAGACCCAAGTCGCATGCACCTTGCAGAGGTCTTTCCGCATGTGCTTGATCTGGAGTTTGCGTTCGGTGCCGCCATCGAAGTACAGCGAGTACTTGAGTAGCCCCGCCGTATCCTTGACGTAGCCGTAGCCCGGCTGTGGGCTCTGCTTGCTTTTGGCGCATACCTCCAGTTCGCAGTGTGCAGCCTCAAGCAACAGCGCCTTGGGGATTTCGACGAGTTCATAGCGGACCTTCACGCCGGCATCTTTCAAGCAGCGCAGCGTGAAAACGCGGTCGTAGCTTTGCATGTGCTCGATGAATAGGTCGCGTAGTAGCGGCAGTTTCCATTCACCCCGGCCAAGCTCCATCCACTTGCTGACGTGGATCGAATCGTCTTTGATGGTTGCCGCTGCCTCGGTCTTGAGGCTCACAGAAACACCGCGAATGTTTATGTCATGGCCGCGATTGGTACGGCTCTTGACCAGTTGGGCGGGGATGCCCGATTCATTAAGCGCCGACTCCAAAGCAAACTCGAATCGATCTTTGCTCAGGGCCTGACGGCTCCCAGCGTGGTGACTCAATAGCCGATCCCCAAGGGAAGCCAGTACCGCATCCGTAACTACATCCGAATCGGAAGCGCGCCAGAATGTGCAGGCAGCACCGAACGCATGGATAGCGGATTTGACCCATTGCTGTTGTGTTGGGGTTAGGCGACGTAACGCCTCAATGATTTCGCCAATTTCCGTTTCTGAGATGCTCACTCAAGTCTTCCCATCTGTTCGCCATTCGATGGGCTTTCCTGCTTGGTAAGCAACTCGGAAACGGTCACACCAAAAGCTGAGGCCAAGACCTCAAGCGTGCTGAGTGTGACATTCCGTTCTTGGCGCTCAACCGAACCAATGTATGTGCGGTGCAATCCGCATAGTTCGGCCAGTTCCTCTTGAGAGAGACCTTTTTCTCGACGAAAAGCCTTGATGTTCTCAGCGAGTACGGCGCGTAGAGAGTCGCTTGATTTTCTGACCATGCCGAAGCCCCAGTTAATCAGGCCAAGATTGTCAGTAACTGACGACTATAAGGCGACAGACTATGGGTAGCAATTGCTGGAATCTGTCACGCACAGGGGGGAAGACGCCGAACGTTTGAGCTAACCGGCACATTGTGGTGTGACGGCATTTGACCCAGAATGAAATGGCGGGGCAAATGGCGGCACGCCGCAATGTGTCCGGTTGAGCGAATGGTTAGGCCTCATTCGCGCCCGGCCATTCGTTCCGGAAAGTAGGTATACCATGCATTATGGTCACCCACGAGCAGGCCAATTTTTTCATACGACGGCTTTTCACAGGGGGTTGCGCCAAACGCTGAAGCAAGCGTCTTGGCCGGCGGCGTGAAGTAGACGGTAACGACGTTCGATCGCAGATCGTAGCGCGAGAACACGGCCATGTTTGCGGGTTTGCCAGCCGCCAAGTAGACGGGGTCAAACGCATCCTGGATTTGCGTCGAAGGACTATGGGCATCAACCCCGTCCCCCAGCGCCTTTGAGTACCAAGAGTCTGACATTTGTATTCTCCTGAGTGTGTTCTGAGCAGCTATTGAAGTGGCACTGCTCTGGGTGGACGAAAGCTACGGCCGCAAGGAAGAGTTCGCACTTGAGTTAATCCGTACAGTATCAGATGGCTAGTTTGGTATTTGCTGGACAACTACGGTCGATGCCCTATGAGGCCTAACGTTCAAATTGAGGGGCTGCGCGCTTTTGCGCAGTCCCTCTCGAATGCAGGGTTAGGCTGGACACTTGCACAAAAACGCTCACTTTTTGATACAGACAAACTTCCAAAAGGCATTTGCATAACTTCCTGGCGAACTTGTCGGCTCCCAATCGGTGGGTTTGCTTCCGGTGTAGACGACAGTGCCATTGCCCATTTGATATGAGTGCCATGTAAAAAAGAGCACGCGATCACGCTCGGATTGACAATCAATTTCTCGTTGTGACTTTTCCGACAAATACCGTCTGCCGCTGCGGGCAGATTCTTGAACGGCTTTGTAGTCAAACAGCACCCAGTAGGTCGCGGTTTCTCCTGAGCGACGGATTGCAGTGTCAGCATAGGCGATTGACCTGTTGTTTTCGCCGACTCGAACCCATTCAGCCACGGCATTGCTACTGAGCATGGCAATCAGTACCGCAAGGGCATACTTTTTCATTGCTTTCACCGATTTAAGTTAGCTTATTCTTTTTCGCTATTTTTTTGCTTTGCTTGGCTGCTCTCATTTTTTGCCCACTTGTAAAGATAGTAAGCACCCCCGAAAACGATTGCGCCTCTTAAAAAACCGGTTATGAATCCGCCGCCGGTATGTTTTTCAACATCTTTCCAAACGCCATACACGATGAGAAGAAACAACCAGCCTACAACAGCAATAATCCATCTCAGTGCAGCATTCATAATCCATTCCTTTCAAAGTTGTGTTGCCTAACGTTTGACTTAAGCGGACCGCCGTAGGCGGGTCCGCTTGAAGGAAGGGTTAGGCCGCTCCGACCTCGGGCCAGGGCTTGGGGTCTTTTCTTGGCGGTGGCCCATATAGCTCTTGCTCCCAAGCTTCAAATGGTGGCGTGACAACATATTCTGGATCGCAGTAGCTCCGGATGTACTGCGCAGCCCGACGCTCCGCGTACTTGGCATTGATTGGTTCCCCTTGCTCATCGAACTCAATGACGTTGGCGAAAATGGCATACGCCATTTCCATGAGACTTGGCTCTTCCAGCATTGTTTGGCGGTACTCGATTCCTTCGAGCAGCGGATGACCTACTGAGCCAGTGGCGACCCAGTAGCTAAACGTGCGAAGAGCGCCGGAAAATGAATGGCTCAGTTTGGAGGGGTTCTTCATTGCGATTGGGGCCTAACGTGAATTAGACGGCACAGCGCCCGACACACGCTGCCGCCTAAATCGAACAGCAACAACGTAACTCAATGATATTGTGTACATTTATTTGCCGGCCATCCCATTACCACGCCTAAAATTTCCCGGATGAGGGTTAAAGTCATCTCTCAACATTCAACCAGCCCAGGCTCCGAGCCCCATCATCCACGGAGGATCGGTGCCTTTCAACCCTGAGCCATGAAATCAGCAATTTCCGACAAGAGGCTCGATGGCCCAGATTGAGAGCAGTCCAAACAGATGCCGCCCGACGGATTTTGGGGCGGCTGGCTGGGGAATCGATAGGGTCGGACTCGATTGGTCTCAATACCAATCGAATCTGTCCTCATCGATTCGTGGCTCGGAAGAATCAGCCGAAGGCCACCTGGCAGACCGAGAGCAAGGACGCAGGGAACATCCCGAAATAGAGTATGGCGAGGCCGTTCAGAGAGAGGCCGAGCTTGGCGTCCCAGCCCGCTTCCAGGGCCACATCGGTATCCGGCTTGTCGAAGTACATCAGCTTGACGATACGCAGATAGTAGAAGGCGCCGATGATGGAGAAGAAGACGGCGACCAGGGCAAGCCAGGTCAGGCTCACGCCCACGACGGCCTGCAAGACGAAGAGCTTGGCGAAGAAGCCGACGGTGGGAGGCACACCTGCCATGGAAAACATGAGCAGCATCATCATGGCGGCGAACCAGGGGCTGCGCTGATTGAGGCCCTTGAGATCGGCCAGCTTGTCGGCCTCGAACCCTTCCCGGCTCAACAGGATGACAATACCGAAGGCGCCGAGGGCCATGATGGCATAGACAATGGCGTAGAACATGGAGGAGCTGTATCCCGCCTGGGTCCCGGAGAGGACGCCCAGCATCAGGAAACCGACATGGGAGATGGTCGAGTAGGCCAGCATACGCTTGATGTTGCCCTGAGCCAGGGCGAAGACATTACCCACCGCCATGGACAGCACGGCCAGGATGATCAGCATCCCCTGCCAATCCTCGTGCAGCCCGCCGAGGCCGTCCACCAGCAACCGCATGGCCATAGCGAAGGCGGCAATCTTGGGGATGCTGCCGATGAAAAGGGTGGTCGCCGTGGGCGAACCTTCGTACACATCGGGCACCCACATATGAAAAGGCACGGCGCCCAGCTTGAAGGCGAGACCGATCACCACGAAGACCAGGCCGAAGACCAATACCAGGCGATCCGCCGTGGCGACGCCTTTGCTCACCTCGCCGAAGATCAGGGATCCGGTGGCGCCGTAGATCATGGAGATGCCATAGAGCAGCATGCCGGAGGCCACGGCCCCCAGGATGAAATACTTCATGGCCGCCTCGGAGCCGGCGGGGGAATCGCGGTCAAAGGCCACCATGGCATAAAGGGAGAGCGCCAGCAGTTCCAGACCCAGGTAGAGGGAGAGGAAGCTGTTGGCCGAGATCATGACCGACATCCCGAGCAGCGCCAGCAGACCCAGCACGTAGAACTCGCCCTTGAACAGCTTGCGGGCCCGCAGGTAGTCCTTGCTGTAAAGGAATGCGCCGATGGCGGTTACAAAAAGGGCGATCTTCAACACATCACCCATGGCGTCACGGACATAGTGGCCGCTGAAGACCACCGTCTTGCCTTCGCCCGGCAGGACCAGCAGCAGGAGCAGACCCGCCGCCAGACCCGCTTGGGCCAGGATATAGGTCAGGAGACGCTGATCGTCGCGGAGCATGATGTCGACCAGCAGCACCACCGACGCCAGTGTCAGCAGGTAGATCTCGGGGAGAACCGGAATCAGGGTCGTGGTATCGAAATTCATTGGCGTTGTCTACCCGAAATCAAAGCTTGGAAACGGCCACATGCGCCAGCAGGTTACGGACGGTCGCGTCCATCACCTCGACCAGGGGGGCCGGCCAGAGACCGAGCACCAGCACGGCGACGGCCAGCGAACCCAGCACCAGCACCTCGCGCTTGGTGATATCTTCCAGTTCGGCAACATGATGGTTGGCCACATCACCGAATACCACGCGCTTGACCATCCAAAGGGTATAAGCCGCGCCGACGATCAGGGTGGTGGCCGCCAGGAAGGCAAACCAGAAATCGGCGCGGAAGCTGGCGAGGATCACCATGAATTCGCCGACAAATCCGGAGGTGCCCGGCAGACCGGCATTGGACATGGCAAAGAAGACCATGAAGGCGGCAAACCAGGGCATGGTGTTCACGACACCGCCGTAGTCCTTGATCATGCGGCTATGGACGCGGTCGTAGAGCACGCCGACACAGAGGAACATGGCGGCTGAAATAAAGCCGTGGGAGATCATCTGCACCATGCCGCCTTCAATGCCCAGCACGGCGCCGCCGGTGACATCGGCGCGGCCCATGATGATGAAGACGATGAAGAAGCCGAGGGTGACAAAACCCATGTGGGCGATGGACGAATAGGCGATCAGTTTCTTCATGTCCTGCTGCACCAGCGCCACGAAACCGATGTAGACGACGGCGATCAGCGACATGGCGATGATCATCCCGTCCAGTTCGTTGCTGGCGTCCGGGGTGATGGGCAGGCTGAAACGCAGGAAGCCGTAGCCGCCGATCTTCAGCATGATGGCCGCCAGGATCACGGAGCCGCCGGTGGGCGCCTCGACGTGGGCATCCGGCAGCCAGGTATGCACCGGCCACATGGGGACCTTGACCGCGAAGGCCAGCAGGAAGGCGATGAAGATCAGAACCTGCTCGGTCAGGTCGAGTTTCAGGCCGTGGAAGCCGAGGATCTCCATGTTGCCGGACTTGAAATACATGTAGATCAAGGCGACCAGCATGAAGACGGAGCCGAGGAAGGTATAAAGAAAGAACTTGATGGTCGCATAGACCCGGTTCGGCCCGCCCCAGATCCCGATGATGAGGAACATGGGGATCAGCATCGCTTCCCAGAAGACGTAGAACAGCATGGCGTCCAGGGCGCTGAAGACGCCGACCATCACCCCTTCCATGACCAGGAAGGCGGCCATGTACTGGGAGGGCTTGAACTGGATCACTTCCCAACCGGCGATGATCACCAGGATGGTGATGAAGGTGGTCAACAGGATCAGCGGCATGGAGATGCCATCGACGCCCAGGTAATACTCGATGCGGAACATCTCGATCCAGGGCGCGCGTTCCACGAACTGCATCTGCGCCGTCGAGGGATCGAAACCGCTCCAAAGGGACAAGCTCACCAGGAAAGTCGCCACGGACACCAGCACCGCCAGCCAACGGGTGATGTTGGGCGCCTTGTCGCCGCCGGCAAGCACCAGCATCCCGCCGATGATGGGCAACCAGATGGTCAGGCTGAGAATGGGCCAATCTGCACTCATGCCACGTCCTACCTTATAAACACAACGTCAGGCGACCACGAAGATACTCAGCAGCAACAGCAGGCCGAGGATCATCGCGATCGCATAGTGATAGAGATAGCCGGTTTGGAGACGCCGCACCCGATGGGCGACGGAATCCACTACCTTGGCCGAGCCGTTGACAATCAAGCCGTCGATCAGGAAGCGGTCGCCGACCTCGGAGAGAAAGCCGCCCAGCGCGCGGCTGCCCTTGGCGAAGATGATCTGATAGACCTCGTCGAACCAATACTTCATATCGAGGACATGGTAGAACCAGTCGAACCGGGTACGGATTTCGAGCGCCAGAGCGGGTTTCTTCATGTAGATGAACCAGGCCACGAAGAGCCCGCCCATCGCCAGCCAGAAGGGCAGTTCCAGCATGCCGTGCTCGATGAAGCCGATCTGGCCGTGATAGTGCTTGCCGACTTCGCCCAGGGCGTCGTGCTCGGGCAGCACGGTCAGCACCCCCGTGAACCAGTCGCCGAACAGCATGGGTTGAATGGTCATCCAGCCGATCACCACCGAGGGGATTGCCAGCAGGATCAGCGGCAGCGTCACCACCCAGGGCGACTCATGCAGGTGATGCTTGGCGTGATCGTCGCGCGGACCCTCGCCATGGAACACCAGGAAGAACATGCGGAAGCTGTAAAGGGCCGTGACGAAGACACCGGCGGTCACCAGGACGGAGGCGTAGCCCGCCCCGAAAATGTCGGAATGGTGAATGGCGCCGATGATGGCGTCCTTGGAGAAGAAGCCGGAGAAACCGGGGAAGCCGATCAGCGCCAGTGAACCCAGCAACGCAGTGATCCAGGTGATGGGCATGTACTTGCGCACCCCGCCCATGTTGCGGATGTCCTGGTCATGGTGCATGCCCATGATGACGGAACCTGCGGCTAAAAATAGCAACGCCTTGAAGAAGGCATGGGTCATTAAATGAAACAACCCGGCGGCATAGGCCGAAACCCCCAAAGCGGCGATCATGTAGCCGAGCTGGGAGAGGGTCGAATAGGCCACCACCCGCTTGATGTCGTTCTGGACGATGCCGATCAGACCGGTGAAGAAGGCGGTGGTGGCGCCGATGATCAGCACGAAGCTGAGCGCCGTCTCCGACAGCTCATAGAGCGGCGACATGCGGGCAACCATGAAGATGCCGGCGGTCACCATGGTGGCGGCATGGATCAGGGCGGAGATCGGGGTCGGGCCTTCCATGGAATCCGGCAGCCACACATGCAGGGGCACCTGGGCCGATTTGCCCATGGCGCCGATGAACAACAGGATGCAGACGACCGTCATCAAGGACCAGGGGGTGCTGCCCCAAACCTGAATGGTCGCGTCCTTCAATTCAGGGGCCTTGCCGAAGACCTCGGCGTAATCCAGGCTGTTGAAAAACATGGCGATGGCGGCGATGCCCAGGATAAAGCCGAAGTCCCCTACCCTGTTGACCAAAAACGCCTTGAGGTTGGCGAAGATGGCCGATTCGCGCTTGAAGTAGAAGCCGATCAGCAGGTAGGAGACCAGGCCCACCGCCTCCCAGCCGAAAAAGAGCTGGAGGAAGTTGTTGGACATGACCAGCATCAGCATGGCAAAGGTGAAGAGCGCGATGTAGCTGAAAAAGCGCTGGTATCCCTCCTCGTGGGCCATGTAGCCGATGGTGTAGATATGCACCATGAGGGAGACGAAGGTCACCACGGACATCATCATCACGGTCAGCTTATCGATGAGGAATCCGACCTCGAAGCGGATGCCGTCGCTGACCATCCAGGTATAGAGGGCCTTGTTGTAGAGCTGCTCGCCGTCGTAGATAAACAACTTCAGGACATAGAGCGAAAGCAGGCAGGAGGCGGCCACACCCAGGATGGCAGCCCAGTGCGCGCCGGTACGGCCGATCTGGTTGCGGAAGAGGCCGGCGACGATAGCGCCCAGGAGCGGCGCGAGAACGATGGCAAGGTAGATGTGTTCCACTGTTCCCCCCTCAGCCCTTCAAGGTGTCGAGTTCTTCGACATCGATGGTGCGCCGGTTACGGAAGAGCACCACCAGGATCGCCAGTCCGATGGCAGCCTCGGCAGCGGCCACGGTCAGGATAAAAAAGACAAAGATCTGCCCCGCCAAATCGCCGTTAAAGTGCGAGAAGGCAATGAAGTTCATGTTGACCGCCAGCAGCATCAGCTCGACGCACATGAGCAGAATCAACAGATTCTTCCGGTTGAGGAAGATACCGGCGACACTCAGCGAAAAGAGAATGGCGCCAACCATCAGATAATCGGATAAGGCAATCATAGGGGCTCCCGTTAGTGCTCCGCGTCCATTTTGACCAGACGCACCCGGTCGGCGCGCTTCACCCGCACCTGTTCAGAGATATTCTGGGTCTTCTTCTCAGGACGGCGGCGCAGGGTCAGGCCGATCGCCGCGACGATCCCCACCAGCAGAATCACGGCGGCGATCTCAAAGGGGTACACATAGACCGTGTATAGCTGCTCGCCGATAGCCTCGGTATTGGGCAGGGCATTGGCCGCCATGGGGCTGGGCTTGGCAAACTTATCCAGGCCGAAACGGGCGGGGCCGACCACCATGGCCAACTCGACCAGCATCGCCAGGGCGATCAGGGCGCCAACCCCCATGTAGCGCACGAACCCGGCACGGATCGCGGCCAGCTCGATATCGAGCATCATGATGACGAAGAGGAAGAGCACCATTACCGCGCCCACATAGACCAGCACCAGGGTGATGGCCAGGAACTCCGCCTCCAGCAGCATCCAGAGCACCGCCGAGTTGAAGAAGGCGAACACCAGGAACAGGGCCGAATGGACCGGATTGCGCCGGACGATCACCATGCTGGCGGAAAAGACCAGCAGGGCGGCAAAGACGTAGAAAATGAACTTTTCGTAACTCATCGGTTATTCCCGGTCAACGGTATTTCGCCTGTTCGGCCCGGTCGGTGGCCAGTTGCGCCTCGTGCTTGTCGCCAAGCTCCAGCAATCGCTCCTTGCCGATAAGGCGTTCGCCGTTCTCTTCCATGCAATATTCGTAGACCCGGCTCAGGACAATGGAATCGACCGGGCAGGATTCCTCGCAGAATCCACAGTAAATGCACTTGAAGAGATCGATCTCGTATTTGGTGGTGCGGCGCGAACCGTCGGCGCGGGGCTCCGCTTCGATGGTGATGGCCAGGGCCGGGCAGACCGCCTCGCACAGCTTGCAGGAGATGCAGCGTTCCTCACCGTTCGGATAGCGGCGCAGGGCATGCAGGCCACGAAAACGGGGAGATACGGGGGCCTTCTCCTCCGGATACTGGACAGTGAACTTGCGAGCGAACAGGTAGCGCCCGGTGACACCGAGACCCTTGAACAGCTCGAACAGGAATAGGCTACCGATGTAGTTCTTCACCGCATTGATCACAGGGCACCTCTGTCAAGAAACACGACGGGCCGCCCCAAGTGTTTCTTGCCCCTTGAGGGGTCAAAAACGGGACGCAGTGTAGGGGCGAATTTATTCGCCCTGCGCCCATTGTTCCGGGCGAATAAATTCGCCCCTACCCTAGAGGGGTCAAAAACGGAGCGCAGCGGAGTTTTTGGGGGTGATATCATCAATCGAACCACCAGGGCAGTTGATACACGACCGCCAGGCCGACCACAAGAATCCAGACGATAGTGATCGGGATAAAGACCTTCCAGCCCAACCGCATGATCTGGTCATAGCGGTAGCGGGGAAAGGTCGCGCGGAACCAGAGGAACAGGTACATGAAGAAGAAGGTCTTCGCCACCAGCCAGACAAAACCTGGCACCCAGGCGAAGAACGGCTCCAGGGGGGTTCCCTGGAAAGGGGAGAGCCAGCCGCCCATGAACATCAGCGCGGTAAGCGCGGACACCAGGATCATGTTGGCGTATTCGCCCAGGAAGAAGGCCGCGAAGGTCATCCCTGAGTAGTCGACGTGAAAGCCGGCGACGATCTCGGACTCGCCTTCCGCCACGTCGAAGGGCGCGCGATTGGTCTCGGCCACGCCCGAGATGAAATAGATCAGAAACAAGGGCAGCAGAGGCAGCCAGTACCAATGAAGCAAACTGCCGCTCTGCGCCCGGACGATATCACTCAGATTCAGGCTGCCGGCGGCCACCAGGACACCGACCAGCGCGAAACCCATGGCGATCTCGTAGGAGACGATCTGGGCGGCGGAGCGCATGGCGCCGAGCAGGGCATATTTGGAGTTGGAGGCCCAGCCCGCGATGATGACGCCATAGACGCCGACAGAGGTCATGGCCAACAGGTAGAGCAGACCGGCGTTGATGTCGGCCAGGGCCATGCCTTCGTTGAAGGGAAAGACCGCCCAGGCGGCCAATGCCGGCCCCAAGGAAAGCATGGGAGCGATGACGAAGAGCACCCGGTTCGCCTTGGTGGGAATCACAATCTCCTTGAACATCAGCTTGAAGGCATCGGCCAGGGGCTGGCCCAGCCCGAAGGCATGTCGTCCGAAGAAGCCGACCCGGTTCGGACCGATGCGAACCTGCATGTAGCCGATGATCTTGCGCTCGGCGTAGGTGTAGTAGGCCACCAGCACCATCAGCGGGAGCATGATGACGACGATCTTGAGCAGGATCAGGATCAAGGTGGCCAGTGTGGGCCAATCCTGACTAAAGCTGTTCCAGAGGTTCAGTATGGCATCCATCGGCTCAATCCTTCTCCAGGGTAATTTCGCCGAACATCGGTCCCAGTCCGCCGGTGGCGGCAAGACCTGCGGGCACCAGGGCGCAATCGGAAGCGATGCCTTCGTCGATGCAAACCATCAGTTGGGCTTCACCGTTACCCTGGCAGACAGAGATTGGGGCACCGCTGGACAGGGCGTAAATCCTTGCCGTGGCGCCATTGACCCGCAGCAGGGCGCTGTCGGCTGCGTTGGCGGTGCGCTGCAAGGAAGGCGCATGACGCACGGCGACATCGGCGGCATAGAGGGGCACATAACCGATCCGGGTCAAAGGGCCTTCCTTGAACTGCACGTCGAGGCAACCCTCGCCGATGGCGTTGTCGAGGGAAACGCCCTCGCAGGCGGCGCGGACTTCGTTCAGCACCTCGGCGGAATTCTGGTAGTCGAAACCTTCCACATCCGTCAGATTACCGAGCACGCGTAAGACCTTCCAGGCAGGGCGAGCCTCACCGATGGGAGATACTGCACCGGCGAAGGTCTGCCAGTCACCCTGACCGTTGACCAGGGTACCTGAAGACTCGGCGAACCAGCCGATGGGCAACATGAGGTTGGCGCAGGACTCCAGGCTGCGGGTGCGGAAGGCGGTCAGCGCAACCACGTCCTTGGCATTGGAGAAGGACTGCCGCACGGCGGAAGGGTCCCAGCAATCCAGGGCCGGATCGGCGCCGATCAGCAGGGCGCCCTCGATCTTGTCGGAGAGCATGCGCCGGGCGTTCTTGCCTTGGGTTTCGGCTGCCTTGCCGCCAGGGAGACGGTGGGGAGCGGCACCCGCAAGCTGGGCGCCAACCGCGTTGGCCCCTTCTTGCAAGAAACCGAAGAAGGCGTTCGTGGCGGTGGCGATTCTGCCTGCCAGGGTCTCCAAAACGGCCAGATCGGGATGGGCGTTGGCGATGTTGCCGAGGAAGATCGCGGCCTTGCCGGCGTTCTTGAGTTGTCCGGCCAGGGCCTTGCATTGATCGTCGACGACGGCATTGGCCACCAGTTCGCCAGTCACGCCAATGGCCTTGGCCAGACCGGCCAGCCGCTTGACCATGCCGGCGGGGCTTTCGACCTGCTGGTCCGCCCCGTAGTTGAGATCGAACTTGCAGGGATTAATGTAGGTGATGGAGGCGCCCGCCATGGCCGCCTTTCTCAGGCGGTGACCGATGAGGGGCTGATCCTTGCGCGGATTGCCGCCGACCACGACGGCCACGTCCAGGCGCTCGATCTCTGCGATAGGCATGCCCAGCCAGCGCAACGCGGGACTGGCGTCATTGCGGAAATCGCCCTGGCGCAGACGGTGGTCGATATGGCTGCTGCCCAGGCCGCGCGTCAGCTTCTGCGCCAGATAAAGCTCTTCCAGGGTGGCGCTCGGAGAGATCAGGGTCTTGAGACCGGCACCGGCGCCCTTCAGCATCCCGGCGGCCAGATCCAAGGCTTCGTCCCAGGGAAGCTCGCGCCACTTGCCATTTTCCTTGACCAGCGGACGCTTCAGGCGGGCGGTGCTCTCCAAGGCCTCGTAGCTGAAACGGTCGCGGTCGGAAATCCAGCATTCATTGACCGCCTCGTTGCCGCGCGGCGCCACGCGCATCACCTTGTCGCGGCGCACATGCAAATAGAGGTTGGAACCTACCGCGTCATGGGGGCCTACGGCATCGGATTGAGTCAGCTCCCAGGCGCGGGCCTGGAAGCGATAGGGCTTGGAGGTCAAGGCGCCTACCGGGCAGAGGTCTATGATGTTGCCCGAGAGCTCGGAATCGACGCTGCTCTGAATATAGGTGCCGATCTTCATGTGCTCGCCGCGCCCGGTCGCGCCCATTTCGCGTATGCCGGCAATCTCGGCGCCGAAGCGGACACATCGGGTGCAGTGGATGCAGCGGGTCATGTCGGTCGCCACCAGGGGACCGATATCCGGGTCGGAAACCACCCGCTTCTTTTCTATGTAGCGGGAAACTCCAGCACCGTAGCCCATGGCCACGTCCTGAAGCTCGCACTCGCCGCCCTGGTCACAGATGGGGCAGTCGAGGGGGTGGTTGATCAGCAGGAACTCCAGGGTCCCTTTCTGCGCCGCCAGGGCCGTGGGAGAACGGGTTTTGACCTTCATGCCGTTGGCTACCGGCGTGGCGCAGGCCGGCATCGGCTTGGGCGCCTTTTCGACCTCGACAAGGCACATGCGGCAATTGGCGGATACCGACAGCTTCTTGTGATAGCAGAAGCGCGGGATATTGATCCCGGCGGCATCGGTCACTTCGATGAGCATGGCGCCGGGCCTTGCCTTCAGCTCCCGGCCGTCCACCTCGATTGTTACCAGCGTCTCGTCTGTCATCTCGTTTCTCTAGGTTCCCCTGTAGGTCGCCCTTCAGGGCGGCATTGTCGGCCTGAAGGCCAACCTACGTCGTAACCACGCATTTTTTGTGAGCGATGTGGTATTCGAATTCGTCGCGATAGTGCCGGAGCATGCCCCGGACCGGCATGGCGGCGGCATCTCCCAGGGCGCAGATGGTGCGGCCGGCGATCTTGGTGGTCAGATCGTCCAGCAGATCCAGGTCCTCGGGGCGGCCCTTGCCGTTCTCGATACGGCTCACCACGCGGTAGAGCCAGCCGGTGCCCTCGCGGCAGGGGGTACACTGGCCGCAGGACTCTTCATGATAGAAGTAGGACATGCGCTCCAGTATCCGCACCATGCACTGTCTGTCGTCCAGAATGATGACTGCGCCGGAGCCGAGCATGGAGCCCGCCTTGGCGATGCTGTCGTAATCCATGTTCAACTGCATCATCTGTTCGCCGGGGATCACGGGGGCTGAGGAGCCGCCGGGGATCACCGCCTTCAGCCTGTAACCCTTGCGCATGCCGCCCGCCATCTCCAGCAACTGGGAGAAGGGGGTGCCGAGGGGGACCTCGAAGACACCGGGCTTGTTGATGTTGCCGGAGATGGAGAAGAGCTTGGCGCCGCCGCTGTTCTCCACGCCCAATCCCTTGAACCAGTCGCCGCCCTTTTCCAGGATCACCGGGATGGAGGCCAGGGACTCGGTGTTATTGATGATGGTGGGACGGCCATAGAGACCGAACTGGGCCGGGAACGGCGGCTTGTAGCGCGGCTGACCCTTTTTGCCCTCGATGGACTCCAGCAGGGCGGTCTCTTCGCCGCAGACATAGGCGCCGGCGCCCAGGTGGCTGTGCAGATCGAAATCGAAGCCGGAGCCGAGGATGTCCTTACCCAGGAAACCAGCCGCCCTCGCCTCTTCCAGGGCCGCCTCGAAACGCTCGTAGGGCTCCCAGAACTCGCCGCGGATGTAGTTGTAGCCGACATTGGCGCCGATGCAGTAGGCGCCGATGATCATCCCCTCGACCAACTGGTGGGGGTTGTAGCGCAGGATGTCGCGGTCCTTGAAGGTGCCGGGCTCGCCCTCGTCCGAGTTGCAGACGATGTACTTCTGGCCGGGGGCATCGCGGTTGATGAAGGACCACTTGAGCCCGGTGGGAAAACCGGCGCCGCCACGGCCGCGCAGGCCCGATTTCTTGATCTCGGCGATCAGGTCGGCCGGGGCAACCTTGTTCTTCAGGATGCGTTCGAGCTGGGTGTAACCGCCACGGCTGCGATAATAGCCGATGGTCCAGGGCGCGCCCTTGGTGCGATCGGTGGGGTCCAGGTAACGGAAGCAGACTTCGTTGGCCATCGCTTACTCCAGCTCGTCCAGGATCTTGTCGATCCCTTCCGGAGTCAGGTTCTCGTAATACTTGTTGCCGATCTGGATCGCGGGGGCATCGCCGCAGGCGCCGAGGCACTCGACCTCTTTCAGGGTCCAGCGTCCATCGGGGGTAGTCTGACCCAGTTTGGCTCCAAGCCGTTTCTCCAGATGGCCCACCACGATGTCGGAGCCTCGCACCATGCAGGAGACGTTGGTGCAGACGCAGATCTTGCGCTTGGCGACCGGCTTCAGCTCGTACATGGAGTAAAAGCTGGCCACTTCGTAAACGGCGATGGGCGGCATGTCCAGATAGGCGGCCACGTTGTCCATCAGCTCGGGGGTAAGGAAGCCGCGATTGCTCTCCTGCACCACGCGCAGGGCCCACATCACGGCGGATTGACGCCACTCGCCGGGATATTTGGCGACCCACTTGTCGATCTGGGCGCGGATCTCGGGGGTGAACAACGAGCCCTTGTCGGCCCGCCGTTCGATGGTGGTCATGGGTGCGCTTTTGAAGCTCATCAGCGGTCGATCTCCCCAAATACGATGTCCATGGTGCCGATCACGGCGGTCACGTCGGACAGCATATGGCCGCGCACCATCTCGTCCATGGCGGCCAGATGCGGGAATCCGGGCGCGCGGATCTTCATGCGGTAGGGCTTGTTGGCGCCATCGGAGACCAGATAGACACCGAACTCGCCCTTGGGGGCCTCCACGGCAGCGTACACCTCGCCAGGAGGCGGGCAATAACCCTCGGAGAAGAGCTTGAAGTGGTGGATCAGGGATTCCATCTCCTGCTTCATCTGGTCACGTTTGGGCGGCGCCACCTTGGGATCGTCGATCATGACGGGACCGGGGTTCCGGCGCAGCCAGGCGATGCATTGTTTGACGATGCGGTTGGATTGGCGCATCTCTTCCATGCGCACCAGATAACGATCGTAGGTATCGCCGTTGCGGCCGACCGGGATATCGAACTCGACTTGGTCGTAGGCGGCATAGGTCTGCTTCTTGCGCAGATCCCATGCGATGCCGGAGCCGCGCAGCATGGGACCGGTGAAGCCGAGCTGCTTGGCGCGATAGGGCGAGACCACAGCGATGCCGACGGTACGCTGCTTCCAGATACGGTTATCGGTCAGCAGGGTCTCGTACTCCTCGACGTACTTGTCGAAGCGTTCGCAGAAATTCTCAAGAAAATCGAGCAGAGAACCATGACGGGCATCGTTGCGGCGGCGGATCTCGGCCTCGGAGTGCCACTTGGAGGCCTTCTCCTCGTAGCGGGGCATGTTGTCGGGCAGGTCGCGATAGACGCCGCCCGGCCGGTAATAGGTGGCGTGCATACGGGCGCCGGAGACTGCTTCGTAGCAATCCATCAGGTCCTCGCGCTCGCGGAAGCAGTAGAGGAACACCGTCATGGCGCCGATGTCGAGGGCATGGGTGCCAAGCCACATCAGATGATTGAGGATGCGGGTGACCTCATCGAACATCGTGCGGATATAGAGGGCGCGGATGGGTGCCTCGATACCCAGCAACTTTTCGATGGCCAGCACATAGCCGTGCTCGCTGCACATCATGGAGACGTAGTCGAGCCGGTCCATGTAGCCGATGCTTTGGTTATACGGCTTGGTCTCTGCCAGCTTCTCGGTCCCGCGATGGAGCAGGCCCACATGGGGGTCAGCTCGCATGATCTGCTCGCCGTCCATCTCCAGCACCAGGCGCAACACGCCGTGGGCGGAGGGATGCTGGGGACCGAAGTTGAGGGTGAAATTGCGGATCTCAGCCATCGCTGCCTTCCGATTCGGGGGCCGCGCGGCCCTCATAGCGATTGTCATGACGAAGCGTGCGCGGCACCAGGGTGCGCGGCTCAATCTTTACCGGTTCGTAGACCACGCGCTGCTTCCCGGCGTCGTAGCGCATCTCCACATGGCCCGAGAGGGGGAAGTCCTTGCGCAGGGGGTAACCGACGAAGCCGTAGTCGGTGAGAATGCGGCGCAGGTCCGGATGCCCTTCGAACAAGACACCGTACATATCGAAGGCCTCGCGCTCGAACCAGTTGGCCGCATTCCAGACCGGGTTCAGGGAGGCAACCATGGGGGGATCGTTCTCGCAGAAGGTCTTAAGGCGCAGGCGCACATTCTTGCTCAGGGAGAGGAGATGACAAACCACGGCAAAGCGCTTCTCGACCTCGACGGCGTCCAGACCAGACCGCTCGGCCCCACGGCTGAAACCCCTGTTGGGGGCATCGGCAGTATCCCACTCCCCCTGGCCGTAGGTAGCGTAATCAACCCCGCAGAGGTCGATCAGCTCCTCGAAGTCGAACGACCTGTGGTTGCGCAGCAGCTCGGCGGCCTTACGCCAATCACCGGCGCCGACCTGGAGCGTCACCTCACCAAAGGCACGGCTCAACTCATACTCGATCTCGCTTTCCTCGAACTGCCCTTCGATGGCTGCAACGAGATCGTCCACGCGTTTGTCCATGCTCGACTGGGTTATCACGATCAGGCCTCCTGACGCGCAATGGTACTGGTACGGCGTATCTTCTCCTGCAATTGCAGGACGCCGTACAACAAGGCCTCGGCGGTGGGCGGACAGCCCGGCACATAGATATCGACCGGGACTATACGGTCGCAGCCGCGCACCACGGCATAGGAATAGTGGTAATAGCCGCCGCCGTTGGCGCAGGAGCCCATGGAGATGACCCAGCGCGGCTCGGCCATCTGGTCATAGACCTTGCGCAAGGCGGGAGCCATCTTATTGGTTAGGGTGCCGGCCACGATCATCACGTCGGACTGACGGGGACTAGGCCTAAAGACGATGCCGAAGCGGTCCATGTCATAGCGGGAGGCCGCCGCCTGCATCATCTCCACGGCGCAACAGGCCAAGCCAAAGGTCATAGGCCACATGGAACCGGTGCGAGCCCAGTTGATGAGCGCGTCGGCGGAAGTGGTGACCCAGCCCTTTTCCAGGATACCTTCTATTCCCATTCAAGGGCCCCCTTCTTCCACTCGTAGATGAAACCGATAACCAGAATCGCCAAGAAAATGAACATAGCGATGAAGCCGGCCATGCCGATCTTGCCCAGCACGACAGCCCAGGGAAAGAGAAAGGCGATCTCAAGATCGAAGATAATGAAGAGGATGGCGACCAGGTAGTAGCGCACATCGAACTTCATGCGGGAGTCCTCGAAGGCCTCGAATCCGCACTCATAGACGGAGCACTTTTCCGCGTCGGGGCGATGGGGCCCAAGGACAAAACCCAAGGAGACAACAACCACGCCGACCGCGAGTGCGACGACGATAAAAATAAGAATGGGCAAATAGTTTTCTAGCATTCGTTTCGCCCCTATGGTGAACCAGTCAGCACCTAGCTCAGATATTGTAGGGTGAGTCTAACAACCACAGGAATTCTATGTCAAGGCACCGCATCGTCATAAAATTTAATGATATCAATAAGTTATTGCGTTTTTTAAGGGCATAAAAAAACGGTATCGCCAGGATACCGTTTTAAAGATGGTGCCGAAGGCCGGACTCGAACCGGCACGGCTTACGCCACTACCCCCTCAAGATAGCGTGTCTACCAATTTCACCACTTCGGCAATATTCAATTTTCAATGCTCAGTATAAATTTATTGCGGCTTATTCGCAGGGGCCTCTGGAGTCCCTTGCGTACCGGAGGCGGAAGTCTGCACCGGTTCGGACTTTTCGGCAACTGCTTCAGCGCCACCGGCGTTCGAACTGGCGCCTGGTGCCGCGCCGGCAGCAGGAACAACGGGGACATCCGACGGAGCAGCCTTGTCACCCGCAGGGATCTGGGGCACATCGGCATCCTCGGCCGGGACAGCCGGTTTTTTGGGCTCGCTGGGGGCCACTGCCTGCCCATCGACCTGCCGCATTAAATCGGCCTGGGTGCCTTTCTTCTCCATGGCGAAATATCCCAGGGCGATGCTGGTGATAAAGAACAGCATGGCCAGGATCGCCGTGGTGCGGGAGAGGAAATTAGCCGCGCCGCGCGCGCCAAAAACCGTGCCCGATGCGCCGCTGCCGAAGGCAGCGCCGGCATCGGCGCCCTTGCCATGCTGCATCAGGACCAGACCCACCAGGCCGATCGCCAGAAATAAATGAACTACCGTAAGAATCGTTTGCATCTAATTAAAACCGAACTCAGCCGCCTGCCGTGCAGATGGCGAGAAAATCCGACGCCTTGAGGGAAGCGCCACCAATGAGACCGCCGTCGATATCAGGCTTGGCCATCAACTCGGCCGCATTGTCGGGCTTCATGCTGCCGCCGTAAAGGATCAGAATCCTCCCGGCGACTTCGATACTCTCCTTCGCAACCAGGCCGCGGATGAAGGCATGCACTTCCTGTGCCTGCTCCGGAGAGGCCGTCCTGCCGGTGCCGATCGCCCAAACGGGTTCGTAGGCAATTACGCTGTCACTCAGCGCGGCGACACCATACTTATTGATCACGGCACTGATCTGCCGTGCTACCACCTGCTCGGTGATCCCCTGCTCACGCTCATCAAGGGTTTCACCGATGCAAAATATCGGCACCAGACCCGCCTCGCGAGCGGCTTCCAGCTTGTCGGCCACCAACTCATCCGTCTCGCCGTGATAGGTGCGGCGTTCGGAATGGCCCACGATGACGTACTTGCAGCCGAAGTCGAGCAACATGGAGGCAGCGGTCTCGCCAGTGTAGGCACCGGAGGCATGAACCGACAGATCCTGGCCGCCCCAGGCAACAGCGCTACCCTGGAGCCCTGCCTGCACCTGGGGGATGAAGATGGCGGGAGCGCATACGGCAACAGAGGTATTCTTGACTTCGCCGACACCCGCCTTGATGCCTTCGATCAACGCCTTGACGCTGTCGATGGAGCCATTCATCTTCCAGTTACCGGCAACCAAGGGTTTTCGCATCAGATTCTCCAGCCTGCCTCGCGGACCACCAAAATGAGCGCGTAAGGATAGCCTCCAGGCCGCGTGAAATCAATTCGTAAAATAAAAACGCACGGGCAGTGACTGTACCGAGGGAAAGGCCCCCCAGCTTGGTCAGCGCATCTCCACACCCTTGAGCCGTGAGAGGGACGGACTGAAGGACTCGGCAAGCCCGGCATCTCCTTCTTCTTCGATGAACAGGGCCGCGATGCCGAAGCGATCGGCCACGGGCAGTCCCGCCTCGCGGCCCAGACAGAGGAGCGCGGTGGACCAGGCATCGGCTTGGGTGGGATCGGGGTGGAGCACGGTGACCAGAACGGTCTTGTGTTCCACCGGTTTGCCCGTGCGGGCATCGAGGATGTGGCTGTAGCGCCTGCCCTGATAATCGAAATAATGGCGATAAGTGCCCGAGGTCATCACCGAGAGGAGTTCATCCCGGTCAAGGATGATGATCTTGTGGACCTGCCGCTCGCCAGGCAAGGGCTTTTCCACCGCCACCCGCCAGGGAGTGCCGTCCGGCTTGCGGCCCTGGGTCTGAAGCTCGCCGCCGATCTCCACCAGATAGTTGTTGATGCCCTGCCGTTGCAGCAACCCGGCGATCCGCCCCACGGAGTAGCCTTGACCGATGGAGGAGAGATCGACGCGAAGGCCCGGTAACGCCTTGCGCAAGCGGGTAGCGTCGAGGGTTTCGAGCCGCGCCATGCCGACGCTCGCCAGCGTCTGGCGCAGGGCCGCCTCGCCCGGCGGGGTGAGTTGGTCTCCCATGAATCCCCAAAGGTCAAACAGAGGCTTCACAGTAATATCGTAGCAACCGTCACTGGCCTGGCTCACCGCTCGCGCCCGCTCCACCAGGGAGACGATCTCCTCCCCCACCGTCTGGGGACCGGTGGCGTCGTTGGCGGAAAAGCGCGAAAGCACCGAATCATCCCGGTAGCTGGAGATCTGCCCGTCGATGCGGGCAAACTCCTCCACCACCGCCCGCTCCAGGACCACTTCATCGACCGGTGATACAGCCCACCAACTGACGTGGTAACTGGTCCCCTGGGCAAGCCCCTCGAACTGATTGAGCCGGGGCTGGCGGGAGCAGCCCGCCAAAAGCAAGGCGACCATCAGCCAGCCGGACATGCAGAGGAAAATGCAACGCAGCGAGCGGAAGCAGCGACAACGGCGTTGGATCGTAGGCATCTCAGCCAAAGGCATGCTCCAACGCCTCATCGAGCCGCTCAACGCCGATGAGTTCGATCCCCTCGGCGTCCTTGCGGGATAGGTTCTGTTTGGGGGCGATGACGCGCTTGAAGCCGTGTTTGGCGGCCTCGCGCAGGCGGTCGGGGCCGTTGGGGACGGGGCGGATCTCGCCCGCGAGGCCGACCTCGCCGAAGACGGCGGTGCCCTGGGGGACCGGGCGGTCCTTGAGGCTCGACAGCACCGCCAGCAGCACGGGCAGATCGGCGGCGGTCTCGGAGATGCGCACGCCGCCGACGACGTTGACGAAAACATCCTGGTCGTACATGACGACCCCGGCATGGCGGTGCATCACCGCCAACAGCATGGACAATCGATTCTGCTCCAGGCCGACGCAGAGGCGGCGCGGGTTGCCCAGGCGGCTCTCGTCCACCAGGGCCTGGACCTCCAGCAGCAGGGGTCGGCTGCCCTCGCGGGTCACCATGACCACGCTGCCGGGCACGGCCGTCTTGTGGCCGGAGAGGAAGATGGCCGAGGGGTTGCTGACCTCGCGCAGGCCCCGGTCGGTCATGGCGAAGACGCCCAGTTCGTTGACGGCGCCGTAGCGGTTCTTGATGGTGCGGATCAGGCGGAAACGGCTGCCCTGCTCCCCCTCGAAATAGAGCACGGTGTCCACCATATGCTCCAGGACGCGGGGGCCGGCCAGGGCGCCCTCCTTGGTCACATGGCCGACCAGGACGATGGCGGCGCCGCTGCGCTTGGCGTAGCGCACCAGTTGGGCGGCGCTCTCACGCACCTGGGCCACGGAGCCGGGGGCGGATTGGAGCAGGTCGGTGTAGACCGTCTGGATGGAGTCGATCACCATCACATCGGGGTTCGAATGGGACGCGATCGCCAGCATCCGCTCCACGTTGGTCTCGGGCAGGAGATGGAAGCGGTCGCAGTTCAGCTCCAGGCGTTGCGCCCGCAGGCCGATCTGGCGCGGGGACTCCTCACCGCTGACATAGAGGCAGGACATTTGCTGGCTCAGCAGGCCCAGAGTCTGGGTCAGCAGGGTCGATTTGCCGATGCCGGGGTCGCCCCCCAGCAGGATCACGGAACCGGGGACCAGCCCCCCGCCCAGCACCCGGTCGAGTTCGCCGATACCGGTCGAGGCCTTCTGCTCCGGTTCCAGTTGGACCGAGGCCAGCTCGATGATCCCCTGTTCACCGGCGGCGCCGGCGTAACCGGAGAAACGATTGACGGGCGGCGCCTCGGCGATGGACTCCACCAGGGAATTCCAGGCCTTGCAGTCGGGGCATTGCCCGGCCCATTTGGGGCTGGTCCCGCCGCAGGCGGAACAGACATAGAGGGTCTTGGCCTTAGCCATCTTCGACGACTTCGCGGCGGACCCGGCCGGTCACGCCGCAAAAGAGTTGATAGGCGATGGTGCCGGAGGATTCCGCCACCCGCTCGGCAGGCAATCCCTCGCCCCAGAGGGTCACTTTGTCGCCCACCTTGGCGCCGGGCAGGGAACGCAGATCGAGGGCGATCATGTCCATGGAGACACGGCCGATGAGGGGGACCGGGGCGCCTTCGACCAGCACCGGTGTGCCGGAACGGGCATGGCGCGGATAGCCGTCACCGTAGCCGATGCCGGCGACCCCGACAGGCATTGCCTCGGGACACTCCCAGGTGCCGCCGTAACCGATCCTGGCCCCTTTGGGATAGGGTTTGACGGAAATGAGACGGGCCTCCAGGTTCATGGCTGGGCGCAGGCCCAACTCGCCGCCGGTCGAGCCGATGAAGGGTGAAACGCCGTAGAGCATGATCCCCGGCCTGACCCAATCGCCCTGCCATTGGGGCCATCCCATGACGACAGCCGAGTTGGCCAGGCTGCATTCCGCGCCGAAGCGATCCACCAAGGTCCTGAAGAGGCTCAACTGGTCTCCGGTCGCAAGATCATGGCGGTCGTCGGCGTTGGCCAGGTGGGTCATCAGCCGGGGGCGTTCGCCGGCCAGTCCCAGGGCCGCCAGTTGCCGCAGGGCCTCCTCCACCTCCTCGGGGGCGAAGCCCAGGCGATGCATGCCCGAATCGACCTTGATGACGCAGCCGATGGGGCTTGCCGGCTTCATAGAACGCAGCAGATCGAGCTGCCAGAATTGATGGATCACCAGGGTCAGCCGCTGCCCGGCGGCCTGCTGGATCGATTCGAGGTCGTAGGCCCCGCCCATCACCAGAATGGGCTTGCCCACCCCAGCCGCACGCAAGGCCAAAGCCTCCGCCACGCGGGCCACGGCAAAGCCGTGGGCCTGGTCCAGGGCGCGGGCGGCCACGACCGCGCCGTGACCATAGGCATTTGCCTTGATGACGGCGAACACCTGGCTGGCGGGAGCCGACTGGCAAGCCATCTTCAGATTGTGCCGCAAGGCCGAGAGGTTGATCCGGGCGACCGGAGTGAAATCCATCAGTAATTGTCCCCGTAGCCCGCGTTCTCCATCAGGTCCGCGAACAGGGTGTACTGGCCCTGGAAGGACATGCGGACAGTGCCGGTGGGTCCGTTGCGCTGCTTGCTGATGATCACCTCGGCCACGCCTTTGTCCTGACTCTCCGGGTTGTAGTATTCATCGCGGTAGAGGAAGACCACCAGGTCCGCGTCCTGCTCGATGGAGCCCGATTCGCGGAGGTCCGACATGATCGGGCGCTTGTTGGTGCGCTGCTCCAGGCCGCGATTGAGCTGGGAGAGGGCCACCACCGGCACGCTCAACTCCTTGGCCAGGGCCTTGAGGGAGCGGGAGATGGCCGAGACCTCGTTGGCGCGGGTCTCGGCGGCGCCGGGGGCCTGCATGAGCTGCAAATAGTCGATGACGATCAGGGCCAGATCCTTCTGCTCCCGCTTCAGGCGGCGGGCGCGGGCGCGCAGCTCAGTCGGGGTCAGGGCCGGGGTATCGTCGATGAACATGCTGGCGTTGGAGAGCAGATTGATCGCCGAGGTCAGCCTCGGCCACTCGTCGTCCTCCAAACGGCCGGTGCGGACCCGGTGCTGGTCGATGCGACCCAGGGAGGACATCATGCGCATGGCCAGGGATTCGCCCGGCATTTCCATGCTGAACACGGCCACCGGCCGCTGCACCTTGATGGAAACGTTCTCGGCGATGTTCATGGCGAAGGCGGTATTGTGGGTGACCACGTCATGGTCGGTGATATAGAGCCGGCTCGGATGGCTGACGGCAATGCACTGGCAGGGGGCCTGCCGCGAAGGCTCGATGGCGGCGAAGGTGATCCGTTTCTCCCGCCGCCGGTAGCCGGACAAACGCGCCTGCTTGTCCGACAGCAGGAGCAGGGAACTGGGCTCCGGGTGGCTGATGTGACAGACGTAGGCCAGCCTTCCGGGACGGCGAACGCCATCGCTACCGCTGAAATGGGGTTGTTTTTCATTGATCGAGCACCAGCCGCCGAGCGAACGCACCAGTTCGGAGACATCCTCGGCCAATTGCCGGCTGGCCGTTGACAGGCGAATACTGCCCCAGCGCTCCACCCAGCCGTCGGTATCGAGCAGCCCCCTCAGGAGGTCCAGCCTGACATCCCGTCGCGCCTCCAGGAAGATGCGCGGAACGAACTTGCTTTCGCTGCCCAGGCCCCAGAGTCCAAGCGTTTCAAGGGCCTGCCGTATCCGGTTGGGCTGACTGCCCGCCAGGCCCGGCGCATGCCCCCGGTCATCGCGCACGATGCGGTAGTCATAAGCGCCGGCATGGGTCACCGTCATGGCGTCGCCCACCCGTGCCCGTACACGCTCAAGCATCTCGGTCGAGGCCGTGGAGAAACGTAAGGAGGTGCCCGACAAACTGCCATCGCCGAGCAGCGCCCCGAGTAGCCAGGGATCGAGCGGCAGTGGCTGATCGTGACCGAATTCACCGTTGTGTGGTTCGATCCAGAGGCGGCCTCGGTAGCGCACCCGCACTAGCATCGCCATCACCTGATCGGTACGCAACACCCTCGCTTCCCGCCACTCCCGATAATGCACACGCCACAGATGCTCCGCGCAGCACTCGGTGCTCCGGCCATCGGAGAAACGGACGCGATAGACCTGCCTAATGCCCTGCGGAAAGATCCCCGTTACCGCAGAGGGGGCGCCGTCCACCGAGGCCAGTTCATCACCCGGCGCCAGCTCGCCCATACTGATCCAGCCGTGGCGCTTACGGACCCGTGCATCGAGGGGCTGCGCCTTACCCATGCTCGGGCGCCCGGCAATGATGATCAGATCGCCCGGCTGCATGCCGGAGGTCTTGTGGTCAAAATCGACGAATCCGGTACTGACGCCGGTGATGGGGTCGTCCTGCTCGAACAGGGTCTCGATGCGATCGACGGCGGTGCTCAGCAGCTTGGAGAGGGGTTGAAAGCCGCGCTCGCCCTTGGATCGCTGCTCGGCGATCTCGAAGACCTTGCGCTCGGCTTCATCCAACAATTCCGTGCCGTTGCGCCCCTCCGGGTTGAAACCGCTGTCGGCAATCCCCGTGCCGACCCGGATCAGTTGCCGCTTGACCGAGTGCTCGCGAACGATGTCGGCGTAGGCGCGAATATTGGCCGCGCTCGGGGTGTCCTTGGCCAGGGTGCCGAGATAGGCCAGACCCCCGCAATCCTGGGAGACCCCTACCCGCTCCAGCTCGCCATTGAGGGTCACCACGTCGAGGGGCTTGCCCTGCTCGGCCAGCCTATCCACCGCGCGAAAGATCAACTGATGCTCGCGCAGGTAGAAATCCCGCTCGGTGATGCGATCGGCGATCTGGTCGAAGGTGGAATTGTCGAGCATCAGCCCGCCAAGCACCGATTGCTCAGCCTGAACCGAGTGAGGGGGGATGCGCAGCCGGTCTTCCACGGAGGAAGCGGCATTCTCAAAATAGGGGGGACTGCTGTCTGTCTGTGAGACCGGCATTTTCTCTACACCTGTCCGAGATCATTCAGCCACAGGATACGCCACGGCGAAGCCGATGGCGCACGGGCTGCGCCCACCCCCCGCAAAATGGACGCGAGGGGCGGCGCGAGGCGAGGATCAGACTTGCGGAACGATGCGCAGCTTGATTTCGGCGTTCACATCGGTGTGCAGGTGCAGGGTCACGTCGAACTCACCCGTGGTATGGAAGGGGCCGCTGGAAAGGCGGACTTCCTTCTTTGACACTTCGACACCAGCCTTGACGCAAGCATCAACGATATCAGAGGCGCCAACCGAGCCGAACAGCCTGCCTTCGTCACCTGCCTTGGCGGCGATGGTAACGGAGCCCAGCTCGGCCAGCTTGGCCTTGCGTTGCTCGGCTGACTGCAAGGAATCGGCGGCCTGCTTTTCCAGCTCGGCGCGGCGCTCCTCGAACAGCTTGACGTTCCCAGCGGTCGCGGAAACGGCCGCGCCGGTAGGAATCAGGAAATTGCGGCCATAGCCGGGTCTCACGGAGACCTTCTCGCCCAGGCTGCCCAGATTTTCAACTTTCTTCAGAAGAATCACATCCATCGTACCAACCCCAAGAGTTCAATTCAGTCATCGTCACCGGCATTGCCGGCATCATTGGGCCGCCCCTTTTGGCCGGCCTTTCGCAGATTCCACCAGGCATCGACGAAGCCCGTCGCCGCCAAGGTCATAGTCATGTAGGGCAAGGCGAACAACAACAGGGCATAGACACCGAACATCCAGCCCTCGCCCGCCTTGCTTGCGGCCAGCAGGGAATGCATGACCGCCAGACCCTGCAAGAAAAAGATCACTATCAACACAACCGCCGCCACCCGCACCAGCGGCCACTGATCCCCACCAGCCAGAAACAGGGCCAGCAGAAGAAGCGTCGCCGAGTAGGTCAACGGCTTGGAGACACGCAAAGCGTGAAACTCCTCGCGAAAACCGCCCGGATTATACAGCTTCGCCTGCCAGCTCCTTGCCAAAAAAAGGCCGAGACAGGTTTGCAGGAACAGGCCGCCCGCCATGAAGGCGGTCAGCCAGAGCGCCAGCCAGGCCATGACTTCGGCGATTTGCTCGGGCGGAAGCACCTGGGATTTCTCCAGGGATTCCTTCAGCGGCCCCAGCAACTCCCCCCAGCCCTCCGGGCCAGAGAAGAAGAAAAACTCCAGGACCAGAGGCACAAGCCCCATCAACAGCGCAAGCTGCACCGTCAGAGACAAGGACTGGCTGTACCGCAGAACCACGGCCAGCACCCAGACCGGCAGCCATACCACCAGGGAAACGCCCGCGAGGGATGGGGTTCCGAACAGCCCCATGCCCAACACCCCCAGAACCAGAGTGGAAAGCAAAATCACTTCCAGACCCGGTCGGACCCCCAAGCGCAGAGTGACCAGCGCGGCGATGGCCGTGCTGGCGATCACCGCCGGCGGAAACAGCAGGGCCAGCAACACAAACAGGGTTGCCGCTACCACTGCCTGCAACCGGCCTCGCATGGCGAAGGCGGCTATCATCCTTCAAATCACTCCGTCACCATGGGCCGCAACCGGGAAGATCCCGGCGCGGCGTCATCCCGGTCAATGTTGATCGGAGAAGGGCAACAACGCCACGAAGCGCGCCTGCTTGATGGCGGTCACCAGCTGACGCTGGTACTTGGCCTTGGTACCCGTGATGCGGCTCGGAACGATCTTGCCGGTTTCACTGACATAGGCCTTCAGCAGATTGAGATCCTTGTAGTCGATCTCGGTGATGCCTTCAGCAGTGAAGCGGCAGAATTTCTTACGGCGAAAATGGCGAGACATAGTTAACTCCCGTTACGAATTGCGCGGATTACTCTTCATCATCATCGGCATCGGTCTCTTGCCGTGCGACAGAGACAGCGGATGACTCACCCCGGTTATCGTCACCCCTGACCAGGGGAGATGGGGTGGTAACGGCATCCTTGCGCTTGAGGATGAGGTTTCTCAGCACCGCATCGTTGAAACGGAAAGCGCTCTCCAGTTCACTGCGGGTCGCATCGTCGCACTCGATATTCATGAGCACGTAATGGGCCTTGTGAACCTTGTTGATGGGATAGGCGAGCTGACGGCGACCCCAGTCTTCAAGACGATGGACCCGACCGCCGCTGCCCTCGATGCTCGACCGGTAACGGTCGATCATGCCCGGCACCTGCTCGCTCTGGTCCGGATGGACCAGGAAAACGATTTCATAATGACGCATAGTTCACCTTATGGCTAAACAGCCCCCCGCTAACGCAAGACGGTGGGGCAAGGATGGAAGCGCGGGATTATGCTGAAAAAACGCTTTGCGTTCAAGCCAAAACAAAAGTTTCGGTAGGGCGATCGCATTAAAAAACAGGTTGACAACAGGAGCAAAGGAGAGGTTTTAGGATAAGTTTTTTGCCAGCCCATGAACGTGAAGCTACGCCCCACCGCCTCCCTCCCTGAGCATTTCGCCTCCA
>Ga0208863_1000277_pt1 | contig 61996 bp, 60 predicted proteins | sample RifOxyD3_FD_184040 | JGI IMG/M metagenome (GOLD analysis project Ga0208863, IMG submission 184040) | Soil microbial communities from Rifle, Colorado - Rifle Oxygen_injection D3 (SPAdes) | ecosystem: Environmental > Terrestrial > Deep subsurface > Rock core/Sediment | place: Rifle, Colorado... | reverse complement strand
CCGCCCAAAGCCAAAACGGCACCCGTAGCGATACTGGTGCCGTTTTGCTGTGCAACCTGAAAATCTTGGCCGCTCCAACCATCACCGTTCGTGAATATCAGTCCATCAAATTGGGTGATCACACTCAATGGGCGACCCCGACCTGATCATCATCGACGAGCCCACCGAAGGCCTGGCCCCCAGGCTGGTCGAAGGGGTGGGGCAATTCCACAAGCAACTCAAGGCGCGCGGTATCGCGGTGCTGCAGATCGAGCAAAAACTGACGATTGCCCTGGACGTGTCCGACCGCTGCTACGTGATGGGCCACGGCAGCGTGGTGTTTGAAGGCACGCCCGAAGCGCTGCGCCAGGCCAGCGCCATCCGTAGGGAATGGCTGGAGGTGTGAATTGATGGCACGCCAAGCTGATAAGGCCTGTGCTTGCGCCTGCGCATCTCACCATCCGTCCTTCATTTGGATTGGATGCAGTTTTGTGATGCCAGCCCGAACAGCACAACATCCAAAACAGTCGTCACCAAGAAGAAGCTTTGAACACCCATCACGCATTGCGATGAAATTGATCGACCATCATGGCCAACCGGGTTCACCCCACACCGATAGACGCAGATAAATCTGCCGGCTCTTTAGCAACTGCTTGTAACAACGATTGGCACACCGGTGACGCAGATTCCATGTCGGCACGTGCTACAAAAGAGTCCACCTCAGATGCCGGATATACGATTGCAGGCGCATCCCAAACAGCCAAACTATCGGTCAGTTTCTTGCACTTGGGGGGAGTCCATATAGGACTTGTTATGCCTCTGTTTTGAGGATCGCGTTGGGTAACTCATTTCTTCTTTCCTCCGTGAACTCTGGAACGCTCGCGTGATACTTGAGATCCATGAACGGACCTTCGAGCACAACAAACTTCCCTCGCTCGGCAAAAAACATTGGATTTATGTCTCTTCGAACGACATCAGCAAACCAGTTTGCAGCACGAGTCGCATCCTTAATCAGTCGAAAACACTCGTCGAGCCATGATTCGTACCGTTCCAAGTCTCTTTCGTAATTCGGGTTGAAGCCACCCGCCTTGTAGAACTTGTGTGGCCAGTACATATCGTTCTCGTAGTTTGAATGTTCCATAAACTTGCTGACCGCGTCGTGCAGGAGAATGGCAAATGTCGTGGTCGCCCTCTGGAGTTCATCGAATTCGAGGGGCCAAATTGCCGCAGCCACCCGTTGCCTAAATTCAAAAATCATATCTGGCAGGTCGGCTGCCCAATGCGGGTCCGGCGCAAGGGCGTGACTGGTCCACACCTTCCACTCTTCCAAGCGACACAGCTCCACGGCGACATCAATGATGCTAGTAACAGCCACTTGCTTGGCCAAGAGCTTCGTGTCCGAGGCGTCTCCGAGAGACTCACGGACCCAGAGTTCGTGTTTTGACTTAGTCAGGTGGACCTTCTCGACTGGCCAATCAGCTTCGTTCTTGTCGATCTCCGTGTGATGCGTGGGACATAGCAAAATGATGTTGTGGTAGCTGTTTCGCTCTTCATCCGTCAGCGGACTCTTACCACGGGGCGCCTCTTCCTTCTCACCGACAATATGCGCCTGCTCGCCGAGGACAAAAGACGCAGCATGTGCCTTCGCGTCTTGGGAAAGTTCGACCCTGCAGATAGAGCATCGATTTGCGGCGCGTCCCCAGAGAAGCTTGATCTCTTTCTGATTCATGCGGCGTCCACTGGGTAAGATGCATGACGTAGATGTGACCGGCGGTGCGCGGCTTTATCGCGCAGCGTCCAGCGACTGAAGGGAGCGAGGTCGACAGCCGGGTTAGCCATTTAGCGGACCACCAAGGCTTTTAGTAAGCGCAGCCCACGATACACAAAGGCACCTATGCTCTGCGCGAATAGTCCAAAGGTCATGCACACTGCGGCAGCTGCCCACGGTTCGGTGAATGCAACACTTGCTACAGCAAGCACAGCAACACACACGACAAGGCCAACCGAAATAGCCAAACGTATTGGCACACCATGAACTTGCGGGACCACTTGACGATGTTGAACCTTTACACCCTCGTGAAGCATGTCTAGCCAAATGGCGGGGCCTTGCCCTCCAGCGGGGACTGTTGTTAGGTAAGTCATTACAACTCGCTGCCCACGATTTAAAACAGGAACGACATACTCGCGAGAATGGTTGTAAGTGTTGAACTGCTGTTCGGACGGGACATCTCCAGGTAGAACCCGCAACTGCTGTTGAAAATCATCGGTCCACTTTAGGATGTAGGTGGTTCCGGGTATTTCTGTTCGTTCCCCTAGTAGAAGAGTGTCACCTGTGTAGACCTTTACTTTGATATTTGTGAAGTCCTTGCCCGTCTGGTTCTCCAGCGTGACGCGGCTAGAAAAGAGATTTGTAACGTCGTGGTTCTGCCAGGTGACGCGGATAGCGCCAAAGACTTGGTCATCAGCGGAGAAACCGACACGGTCATGGTGAACCGTGTATTCCATGGTCTTAACCCGACTCCGTAGAACTGCGATGAGATTTCCAATCAAGCCGCCACCGACTGCGGAAAGAGCGGAAAGGAGAGCTTTGTTCTCGAATAGTTGGCTGAAATCAGGAAGAGGCATAAGAATAGCTAATGTGATGTAGATCGTCGAATATTCTGGCATCCCAGGATATCCGTCGGGATATGCCCGAATTCAACCCGCTGGTACCGCTGCCCCTTCAAGCGGCAAGCCGCATTGCGCCGACCTTCGCAGCCAATTTCACAAGAAATCAAAGTCATTTCCGTCCCTTTAAAACCGGTCGCTTGTCCTGGCGAAATCTGGTCAACGTCGAGTTTATTCTTTGGAAGTTTCACTTGGTATGAACTATAGCCCAGTGGAACAAGCACATCGTAAATACGCGGCATATCCAGTATGAACTTGGCATCGGAATATTTACTGGGTGCCAAAAATCCGGTCACCGGCATCACCGAGGCCGGGCAGGATGTAGCCGTGGCTGTTGAGCTGGCAGTCGATGGCGGTGCTGTAAAGCGTGGTGGTGTTTGAAATTGTGCCAATTTATAGTCTATTCATGCTAATATTTGGCATGTCTATCAGTTCGGCACTTTTTACCGACAGCCAGGCGCGGCTGTATGTATGGCTCTTTGGTCAACCCGAGCGGGCCTATCACCTCAACGAGCTGCGCCGCCTCACGGGCCTGGGCAGCGCCTCTTTGCAGCGGGAACTCAACCGTCTGGCAACGACGGACCTGGTTATTGCTCAAGCGGTGGGCAACTTGCGCCGCTTTCAGGCCAACCCCCAATCGCCCGTGTTCGCCGAATTGGTCGCCTTGACCCGCAAAACCCTGGGCACGGTGCCGGTGCTGCGTGAAGCCTTGCAGCCATTGCAGCCCGGCCTGATATCCGCCTGGGTCTATGGTTCGGTCGCCAAACAAACTGACACCGCTCGCAGCGACATCGACGTGATGCTGGTGGGCAATGACTTGCTGCTCAGTCAGGTTTTGGCCAGCCTGGAACCCGCCGAGGCCCAACTTGGCCGAAAAATCAACCCAAGCTGTTATTCCCCTCAAGAGTTTGAGCGCCGCCGGGCTGAGCCAGACTCGTTTGTCAACCGGGTTTTGTCGCAGCCCATCCTGCCATTGATAGGAGATGCCCATGAGCCAACCTGAATTGGATAACCTGGTGCGCATCGGCCAACTCAAAGCCGAGCCGCGCAATGCCCAGGAAGTGACCCGCATGCTCGCCATGGCGCGCACCCGCCTGAGCGATGCCAAGTTGAGCAATTTGTCGCTGGAGGGCCGCTTTACCAGCGCCTACAACGCCGCCCATGCCGCGGCCCTGGCTGCGCTGCGCTGGCACGGCTACCGCAGTGAAAACCGCTACACCGTGTTTCAGTGCCTGACCCACACGCTGGGCTGGCCCGCCAACCGCTGGCGCGTGCTGGACGCCGCGCATCAAAAACGAAATCTGGCTGAGTACGAAGGCTACCTTGACATCGAGGAATCCACCGTTGCCGAGATGTGCGCGTTAGTCCAAAGCCTGATTGCCGACGTGCAAGACCTCATTGCCAAATAGTTTCCAATCCCCCGCCCCGTGAGATACCCTCAAGCGTAAAACACTACTGCGTGCCAAAAATCCGGTCGCCCGCATCACCGAGGCCCGGCAGGATGTAGCCGTGGCTGTTGAGCTGGCGGTCGATGGCGGCGGTGAAAATCTCCACATCCGGGTGCGCCTCGCGCAGCGCCTTGACGCCTTCGGGGCAGGTCAGCAGGCAGACGAACTTGATCGACTTGGGATTCAGGGCTTTGATGCGTGTGATGGCCGCAATGGCCGAATGGCCGGTGGCCAGCATCGGGTCGACCACCACCACGTCGCGCTCCGGCATTTCCTTGGGCATCTTGAAGTAGTACTCGACCGCCTGCAGCGTGGCCGGGTCGCGGTACAGGCCGATGTGGCCCACACGCGCGCCGGGCACCACGCTCAGCATGCCGTCCAGAATGCCGGTGCCGGCGCGCAGGATGGACACCAGCGCCAGTTTTTTGCCGTCAATGACCTTGGCAGTCATGGTTTCCAGCGGGGTCTCGATCTGTACGTCCTGCATCGGCATGTCGCGCGTGACCTCGTAGGCCATCAGCATCGACAGCTCGCCCAGCAGTGTGCGAAAGCTGGTGGTGCTGGCGTCCTTGTCGCGCATCAGCGTGAGTTTGTGCTGCACCAGCGGGTGGTCGATGACGTGAACCATCGGGTCTTGGGAAGTTGTCATGGAATTTCTTTCTTTAAGTTTGGGTTTAGCGCCTGGAGCCGCCAAAAATACCGCCCAGCACGCCGCGGATGATCTGGCGACCGACCTCGCGGCCGATGGAGCTGGCGGCGCTTTTAAAGAGCTGTTCGCCGGCCGAGGTGCGCCGGCCGCCGCCGCCGCCCAGCAGATTGCCCAGGCCCGAGCTGATGCTGCCGAACATGCCGCCACCCTGGGCCGCGGGCGCCTCATTGGCGCTGGCAGTTTTGCTTTCGGCTTGCGCCGCGCGGGCCGCGGCGTGGCCCTTGAGTTTTTCATAAGCCGAATCACGGTCGAGGGTTTTTTCGTAGACACCGGCGACGATCGACTCCGTCAGCAGGCCTTGACGCTGTGCGGCGGTGATGGGACCGATCTGGCTGGCCGGTGGCAGCACATAGACACGCTCGGTGGGGCAAGGGCGGCCTTTTTCGTCCAGAAAACTCACCAGTGCCTCACCCACACCCAGCTCGGTGATGGCGGCGCCAATATCCAGCCCGGCCTTGGGGCGCATGGTGTCGGCGGCCGACTTGACCGCTTTTTGGTCGCGCGGGGTGAAGGCGCGCAGCGCGTGTTGCACCCGGTTGCCCAACTGGGCCAGCACGCTGTCGGGAATGTCGAGCGGGTTTTGCGTTACAAAATAAACGCCCACACCTTTGGAGCGCACCAGTCGCACCACCAACTCAATCCGCTCGATCAGCACCTTGGGTGCGTCGTTGAAAAGCAGGTGTGCTTCGTCAAAGAAGAATACCAGTTTGGGTTTGTCCAGGTCGCCCACTTCGGGCAGGTTCTCAAAGAGCTCGCTGAGCATCCAGAGCAAAAACGTGCTGTACAGGCGCGGCGAGTTCATCAGTTTGTCAGCGGCCAGGATGTTGATCATGCCGCGGCCAGCGCCATCAGTTTGCATGAAGTCGTCGATGTTGAGCATAGGCTCGCCAAAGAATTTGTCGCCGCCTTGCGCCTCAATCTGCATCAGTCCACGCTGGATGGCGCCAATACTTGCGGCGCTGATGTTGCCGTATTCGGTGGTGAACTCGCTGGCGTTGTCGCCCACAGACTGGCACATGGCGCGCAGGTCTTTCATGTCGAGCAGCAGCAGGCCGTCGTCGTCGGCGATCTTGAACACCAGTTGCAGCACACCGGCCTGGGTCTCGTTGAGGTTGAGCATGCGCCCGAGCAACAGCGGCCCGAGGTCGCTGACGGTGGCACGCACCGGGTGGCCCTGCGCACCAAAAACGTCCCACAGTGTGGTGGGGAAAGCGCCAAAATCTGGCGTATCAAGGCCGCGCTCGGCAATGACCTTGGCCAACTTGGGCGTGGCCGAACCAACTTGGGAAATGCCGGTCAAGTCGCCCTTGACGTCGGCCATGAACACCGGCACGCCGAGCTTGGAGAAGCCTTCAGCCAGGGTTTGCAGGGTGATGGTTTTGCCGGTGCCGGTGGCGCCCGTGATCAGACCGTGGCGGTTGGCTTTGTCGGCTTGCAGAAAGCATTGGGTCTGCCCGTGTTGGGCAATCAAGATGGGTTCTGGCATGTCGGGCTCCAAAAGTACAATCCAGCCAGTAGCGTAACGAACTTTTGAAGGATTTCACGTGGCAGGACACAGTAAATGGGCCAATATTCAGCACCGTAAAGGCCGTCAGGATGAAAAACGCGGCAAGATCTGGACCCGAATCATCCGTGAAATCACGGTGGCTGCGCGTGCTGGTGGCGGTGACCTGGGAACCAACCCGCGCTTGCGGCTGGCGGTGGACCGGGCCAAGGCGGCCAATATGCCAGCTGACCGCGTCAAGTACAACATTGACAAGGCCACCGGCAGCGTCGAAGGCATTACCTACGAAGAAATTCGCTATGAAGGGTATGGCATTGGCGGCGCAGCCCTCATTGTCGACACCATGACCGACAACAAGGTGCGCACCGTGGCTGAAGTGCGCCACGCCTTTTCCAAGTTTGGCGGCAACATGGGCACCGAGGGTTCGGTGGCGTTCCAGTTCAAGCACTGCGGTCAGATCATTTTTGCGCCCGGCACCTCGGAAGACAAGGTGATGGAAGTGGCGCTGGAGTCGGGCGCTGAAGACGTGATCCGCGACGACGAAGGCGCCATCGAGGTGATCACTTCAGTGACGGATTTTGAAGCCGTCAAAAACGCCTTGGAAGCCGCCGGCCTGACGCCTGACATGGCCGAGGTCACCATGCGCCCGGAAAACCCGATCGAACTCAGTGGCGATGAAGCCATTCGCATGCAAAAATTGCTGGATGCGATTGAAGACCTGGACGATGTGCAAGGGGTCTACCACAACGCCGAACTGGACACCGAATGAAGATTCTGGTCATTGGCGGCGGTGGCCGCGAACACGCTTTGGCATGGCGCTTGGTGCAATCGCCCAAATCACACAAAATTTACCTCGCTCCCGGCAACGGCGGTACAGCACACGACTCCCGTTTTGAAAATGTGCCGATCACCGACGTGAATGAACTGTGCGCCTGGGCGCTGGCGCAAAAAATCGTGCTCACGGTGGTGGGGCCCGAAGTCCCGCTGGCAGCGGGCGTGGTGGATGTGTTTCGCAAGCAGGGTTTGCGCATTTTTGGGCCAACGCAGGCGGCGGCTCAGCTGGAGAGCTCCAAGGCTTTCTCCAAGGCCTTCATGAAGCGCCACAACATTCCGACGGCCGAGTTTGAGACCTTTACCAACGCGGCAGAGGCCCACGCCTATATCGACCAGAAAGGCGCACCGATTGTGGTCAAGGCCGACGGCCTGGCTGCAGGCAAGGGTGTGGTGGTGGCCGCTACCATTGCCGAGGCACATGAAGCAGTCGACTTTATGTTGCTGGACAACACGCTGGGTGTGGTGCACAACGCGGGTGCCGATGGCGCGGCTGTGCCACGGGTGGTCATCGAAGAATTTTTGCAGGGTGACGAAGCCAGTTTTATTGTCATGGTGGATGGCAAAAATGTGCTGGCACTGGCCACCAGTCAGGACCACAAGCGCTTGCATGACGGTGACCAGGGACCGAACACCGGTGGCATGGGCGCATATTCGCCGGCCCCGGTGGTCACGCCCGATGTCCATGCCCGCGCCATGCGCGACATCATTTTGCCAACCGTGCGTGGCATGGAAAAAGACGGCATTCCTTTCACCGGTTTCCTGTATGCCGGCCTGATGATTGACGCCCAGGGGAGGCCCAAGACGCTCGAATTTAATTGCCGCATGGGTGACCCCGAAACCCAGCCAATCATGATGCGCCTTAAAACCGATTTGGTTGATGTGATGATGGCCGCCACCGAGCCGGGTCCACATGGCAGGCTTGATCAGGTCGAACTGGAATGGGACCGCCGTACCGCCCTGGGTGTGGTGCTGGCGGCGCACGGCTACCCGAAGAGTCCGCGCAAAGGTGATGCCATCAGCGGGATTCCCCCCGAGGTCGAAGACGCCTGTGTGTTCCATGCCGGTACGGCTTTGCAAAACGGTGAGTTGGTGACTGCGAGTGGCCGCGTGTTATGTGTGACGGTGCTGGCGGACAACGCGCGGCTGGCGCAGCAGCGCGCCTACGAGGTGGTCATGGGCATTCGTTTTGACGGCATGCAGTACCGCCGTGACATTGGTCACCGCGCCATCAAGGGGGCGCAGGCATGACGGCGCAGGCCTTGCCGACCGAGCGGGTGAGCACCTATTTGCGTAGTTTGCAGGCCCGCATAACCGGGGCTATTGCAGAACTCGATGGCGCTGCGTTTCTGACCGATCCCTGGCAAAAACCTGCGGGTGAGCTATTGCAAGGCCACGGCATCACGCAAATTTTGGAGGGCGGTGCGGTGTTTGAGCGCGCTGGCTGTGGCTTTTCGCATGTCACCGGTCCCAAATTGCCACCCTCGGCCACACAACACCGCCCGGAACTCTCTGGCGCGCCGTTTGAAGCCATGGGTGTGTCGCTGGTGTTTCATCCTCGCAACCCCTATGTGCCCACGGTGCACATGAATGTGCGCATGATCTCCGCCAAGACGTCCGATGGCCATGAGGTGTGCTGGTTTGGTGGTGGCATGGACCTGACGCCGTATTACGGCTTTGAAGACGATGCGGTGCACTTCCACCAGACCTGCCAGTCTGCGCTGCAGCCCTTTGGTGACGACAAGTACCCGCGTTTCAAGACCTGGTGCGACGAGTATTTTTATTTAAAACACCGCAACGAGCAGCGCGGTGTGGGCGGCGTGTTTTTTGACGATTTCTCTGAACTTGGCTTTGAGCTCAGCCTGGCCATGATGCAGGCCGTGGGGGATTCGTTTTTAAGTGCCTACCTGCCGATTGTGATGCGTCGCAAAGGCACGCCGTACGGTGAGCGTGAGCGTGATTTTCAGCTTTACAGGCGCGGCCGCTACGTCGAATTCAACCTGGTGTGGGACCGGGGCACCCACTTTGGCTTGCAGTCGGGGGGGCGCAGCGAGTCCATTTTGCTGTCGATGCCGCCTCTGGTGAGCTGGGCTTACCAGCAGGTGCCGACCGCTGGCACACCCGAAGCGGCGCTGTACAGCGATTTCCTGGTGCGCCGGGATTGGGTGTGAAGCCGGACATGCCACGGGCGCGGCGCATCGGGGTGTTTGGCGGCGCGTTTGATCCGCCGCACCTGGCGCACCGGGCCTTGCTGGAAACGGCACTGCAAGAACTCAAGCTCGATACCTTGCATGTGGTGCCCACCGGCGATGCCTGGCACAAACCACGCCAGCTGCTAGATGCCGCACGCCGCCTGGCCATGGTGCAACTGGCCTTTGGGGATATCCCCAAAATCTGTGTGGACAGCCGGGAAATTACGCGTGCCGGTCCAAGCTACACCATTGACACTTTGCGCCAGATTGCGGCTGAAGAACCCGGGGCAGAATTGTTTTTGATCATGGGCGCAGACCAGGCCGCCGCCCTGACAAGTTGGCACGAATGGCAGGCCATTGTTCAATTAGCTATAATTAGTGTAGCTACTCGTGCCCATTCATCAAATACCACCGATTTATTTGAAGCTGAAAGACTGTTCCCTGAGCGGTTTTTGCACTTGGGCTTGCCAGCCCTGCACGTGAGCGCCACCCAGATTCGCAGCAACATTGCCAACGGGCAACCGGTACAAACACTGGTGTCTGAGCCCGTTGCGCGTTATATTGCCGACCATCACCTTTACCAATCACATTGATGACTACCAAAACTACTGCTCCCAGCACTGCAAAGAAACCTGCCAAGTCCGCTGCGCCAGCGGCAAGCAAATCTGCAACAAAACCCGTTGCCAAGCCTGCCACTGCTACGGTAGACAAAAAAGACGTGCAGAAATTGCAGCGCGCCATTGTTGACGGCCTGGAAGATGTCAAGGCGCAAGACATTGTGGTGTTTGACACCGAGCACCTGTCGTCTTTGTTTGAGAGGGTCATTGTGGCTTCGGGGTCGTCCAACCGCCAGACCAAGGCGCTGGCCATGAGTGTGGTGGACGCCGTGCGCGAAGCCGGGTTTCCCAAGCCGCGCGTGGAGGGTGAGGCCAACGGCGAATGGATCATTGTGGATTGTGGTCAGGCGGTGGTGCATGTGATGCAGCCCACCTACCGTACCTATTACAACCTTGAAGAATTGTGGGGCGAGAAGCCGGTACGCCTGAAGTTTGGTGCCGCCAAGCCCGTGGTGGTAGCCGAGCCCAGCGTAGCCAAAGTCAAGGCTGCCAAGGAAGCGGCCAAGCCGGCTGCCAGTCTGCGGCGCTCCAGTGCGGCCAAACAGGGCGTGCAGGAAGCCTTCCCGTCCAGGGCACAGATGGCAAAAACGGCTGCTTCGGAAGCGGCTGCCGCCAAAAAAGCCGCTGCCAAGACCGCCGTAACGCCCAAACGCAAGGTCGCGGACGTTGCCGCAGTGGCCAAACCCCGCCTTAAAACCGTGGTGGTGAATGCGCCGGTCAAGCTTGCGGCCAAAAAAACAGCGACCAAAACGGTTGCCAAGAAGGCGCCCGCAAAAAAAACGGCTGTGCGCAAAGCCTGACGCTGCGCTGTGCGTCTGCTGATTGTTGCTGTCGGTCAACGCGTGCCCGACTGGACGCAAACAGCTTGGGACGATTACGTCAAGCGTTTTCCGTTTGAGCTCAAGGTCGAACTCAAAGCGGTCAAGACCGAACCCAGAGCTTCCAAGTCCCTCGACACCCTGCTGGCGGCCGAGCGTGCGCGCATTGAGGCGGCCATTCCCAAGGGATTCAGGGTCGTTGCGCTGGACGAACGCGGTACCGCGCTGACCACCATGGCGCTGGCGCAAAAACTGGAAAACTGGCAGTTGTCGGGTGACGATGTGGCGCTGGTGATTGGTGGCCCCGACGGGCTCGATCCGGCCTTCAGGCAAGCCGCGCACGAGCGTGTTCGCTTGTCAGACTTGACGCTGCCCCATGCCATGGTGCGTGTGTTATTGATCGAACAGCTGTACCGGGCTTGGTCGATCAATGCGAATCATCCTTACCACCGAGAATGAAAAAATTTGTTTACCTGGCCTCGCAAAGCCCGCGCCGCAGGCAATTGCTGGAGCAGTTGGGGCTGGCCTACGAATTACTGTTGCCTGCCGCCGATGAAGATGCCGAAGCGCTGGAAGCCGTGCTGCCCAATGAAGCGCCCATAAGGTATGTGCAACGGGTGACGCAACTCAAGCTCGACGCCGCGCTGCAGCGTTTGCAAGACCGCAAGTTGCCGCTGGCGCCCATTCTGTGTTCGGACACCACCGTGGCGCTGGGCCGCACGATTTTGGGCAAGCCTGTCGATACCGGGGATGCCGAACGCATTCTGGCCGCCCTGTCCGGCAAGACGCACCGGGTGTTGACTGCGGTCGCACTCGGCACGCTGCAGGCACGCCAGCAGGCCGTGTCCATCTCTCGGGTGACATTTGCGCCCATGACGCCCGCGCAGATTCACGGCTATGCCGTCACCGGTGAGCCCATGGGCAAAGCCGGCGCCTATGCGGTGCAAGGCCGGGCGGCGGCGTATATTTCGCATTTGAGCGGAAGTTATTCGGGCATCATGGGATTGCCGATGTATGAGACGGCCCAATTGCTGCAAGCTTTTGGCTTCAAGTTGTAAAGTTTGAGAAACCCCTAGTCCATGCAAGAAGATATTTTGATCAACTGGTCACCCCAGGAGACCCGGGTAGCGGTGGTGGAAAACGGCGTGCTGCAAGAGCTGCACGTGGAGCGAACGCTTGAGCGCGGACTGGTAGGCAATGTTTATCTGGGCAAGGTGGCGCGTGTGTTGCCGGGGATGCAGTCGGCGTTCATTGACATTGGCCTGGAGCGCGCCGCGTTTTTGCATGTGGCGGATGTCTGGCACCCACCGGCCGAGGGCGAGACGATTTCTGCGGCGCGCAACGCTGCCGCGCAAGTCCCCATTGAAAAGCAGGTGTTTGAAGGCCAAAGTCTGGTGGTGCAGGTCATCAAGGACCCGATTGGCACCAAGGGCGCGCGGCTGTCCACCCAGATCAGCATCGCTGGGCGTATGCTGGTTTTTTTGCCGCAGGACGACCACCTTGGTGTGTCGCAAAAAATCCCGCCCGAGCAGCGCGACGAATTGCGCCGACGGCTGCAGGTTCTGGTAGGGGCGCAGGGCGGCGGCTTTATTTTGCGCACCAATGGCGAAGAAGCCACTGACCAGGAACTGGCGGACGACATTGCCTATTTGCGCAAGGCCTGGGCGCGTATCCGCCAGGCGGCCACCAAACTGCCCGCCACCTCACTGTTACATCAGGACTTGAGCTTGTTGCAGCGCGTGCTGCGCGATCTGACAACCGAATTTACCCAATTCATCAAGGTGGATTCGCTGGAACAATTTGCCGTGATGAAGGTCTTTGGCCAGGAATTTATGCCTGCGGCAGGTCAAAAGCTGGTGCATTACAAGGGTGAGCGGCCGATTTTTGACCTGTATGCCATCGACGAAGAAATTGCCAAGGCGCTGGGGCGACGGGTCGATTTGAAGTCGGGCGGCTACCTGATCGTGGACCAGACCGAAGCGCTGACCACGGTGGATGTGAACACCGGGGGTTATGTCGGTGCACGCAACTTCGACGACACCATTTTCAAGACCAACCTGGAGGCGGCGCAGGCCATCGCTCGGCAATTGCGCTTGCGCAACCTGGGTGGCATCATCATTGTCGATTTCATTGACATGGCGCCCGAAGAGCACCGTGAAGCGGTGCTGAATGAGATTCGCAAGCAGTTGGCACGCGACCGCGTCAAAACCATGTGTGGTGGTTTTTCGCAACTGGGTTTGGTGGAAATGACGCGCAAGCGCACCCGGGAATCGCTGGCGCACATGCTGTGCGAACCCTGTCCGGTGTGTGAGGGCAAGGGCATTGTGAAAACCGCGCGCAGCGTAGCCTACGACATTTTTCGCGAGATATTGCGCGAAGCACGCCAGTTCAACCCCAAAGAGTTTCGCGTGGTGGCCTCCCCCAAGGTGATTGAATTGTTTCTGGACGAGGAAAGCCAGCATTTGGCGGGCTTGAGCGAGTTCATTGGCAAGCCGGTGTCACTGCAAAGCGAAAGCGCCATGGGGCAGGAACAGTACGATATCGTGTTGCTGTAGAGGTGCTGCGGGATGTTGCCTGAACACTGCGCCAATACCTTGCCAATTCCGATTCTGGTTTACCACCAGATTGAAGGCGCACCGGCTAGGGGAGCGGCTTTCAGAAGTTTGTACGTGAGTCCTGAAGCTTTTGGGCGACAGATGGGTTTGCTCAAAATATTGGGTTACCAAGGGCTGTCCATGTCGGCGTTAATGCCTTACCTGAAAGGGGAAAAGCAGGGCAAGGTCGTCGGTATCACCTTTGATGACGGCTACCTGAACAATTTGATGCATGCGCTGCCTGTGTTGCAGCACCACGGTTTTTCCTCGACCTGTTATGCCGTGAGCCAGCGATTGGGTCAGACCAATGTGTGGGACCAGGCCCAGGGCATTGTCCAAACGCCTTTGATGAGCGCCGATCAGTTACGCCAATGGGTGGCTGGCGGGCAAGAGGTGGGGGCGCACACCCGGCACCATGTGAATTTAAGCGCGTGTGATGACGCGCTGGCCTGGTCTGAAATGACGGGATCCAAAGAAGCGCTTGAGGCGGCCGTTCAGGCACCGGTTGCCCACTTTTGTTATCCCTATGGGGTGTATGCAGCCGGGCATGTGGCACAGGCCAGGCGGGCTGGTTTTTCCAGCGTGACCACGACCCGGCGTGGGCGCTGTCACTCGGGTGTCGACCTGTGGCAGTTGCCACGCGTACCGGTCCTGCGCAGCACCAGTTTGCCGCTGTTTTGGCTCAAGCTGGCAAGCCGTTACGAAGACCGGCGCACGGCATGACGGCAGGCGCTTCCCTTGAGCCAAAGCGACTGCGTGTTGCCGTGCTTAACCGCCAGTTTTCTGCCACGGGCGGCGGGGCTGAGCGGTATTCGATTGCGCTGGTCGAGCATTTGGCGGCACGCCACGACATCCATGTGTTTGCCCAGCACATTGACCACAGTTGGCCAGGTGTCAGTTACCACAAGGTAGCCCAGCCCTTGAAGCGGCCCCGCTGGTTGAACCAGCTGTGGTATGCCACGGCGACCTGGTGGGCGACCCGCAAGGGTTTTGACGTGGTGCATTCGCATGAGAACAGCTGGCATGGGCAGGTGCAAACGGTGCATGTGTTGCCTGTCAAATACAACCTGCTGCATGGTTTGCGTGGTATGCAGCTGGCCATGCGCTGGCTCAAGATCATCACCAGCCCGCGTTTGCTGGTGTATCTGGCACTGGAGCGCAGCCGTTTTTCTTTGCGCGGGTCGCGCGTGATTGTGTTGCCCTCAAAAACTTTGATGCCGCAGATGCTGGAGGCTTATCCGGCCTGTGCACCGGCCATTGAGGTGATCACGCCAGGTGTCGACAAGGTCTGGGGGCAAGCAACGCCACTGCAAAAAGTCGAAGCCAGGCGCCAACTGGGCTTGCCTGAGGCCGATTTTTGCATTCTGTTTGTGGGCAATGATTACCGCAAGAAAGGTTTGTCGACACTGATTCAGGCTTTGCAGCAACTGCCTGGACAATGTTTTGTTGCAGTGGTTGGCAATCCGGCACATGTCCCCGTCTTTCAATCCCAAGTCAAGTCCAAAGGACTGGCGCAGCGGGTGTTTTTTCTGGGTTCTATATCAGATGTGGTGCCTGCCTACCAGGCGGCAGATGTGCTGGCACACCCGACCCATGAGGACACCTTTGCCATGGTGGTGCTGGAGGCCATGGCGCACGGTTTGCCGGTGGTGGCCAGTGGTGAGCGCTACTGCGGCATTGCGGCTTTGTTGACACATGAAGCGAATGCCATGGTGTTGGAGGATCCGCTGGATGTCCAGGGTTTGAGTACAGCCTTGGCGCGACTGCAGCAGCAGCCTGACTTGTACCGCCACTTGTCCGACGGTGCCCTGCATTTTGCCCGGCAGCACCAATGGACGACGCTTGCGTTACAGCAAGAAAATAGTTACCGCCGTGTGGCCCAGCGTGCCCGGCCTCAGGCCGGGTCGTGCAAGCCCAATTTGTAAAGCCGGGCGTACAGACCTTCGTGCTGCATGAGCGCGCCGTGGTTGCCCACTTCGGCAATGCGGCCATGGTCTAGTACCACAATGCGGTCGGCGTGGTGAACGGTCGACAGTCGGTGCGCAATGACCAGCGTGGTGCGGTTTTGCATCAGTCTGTCCAGCGCCTCCTGAACACTGCGTTCAGATTCGGTGTCGAGTGCCGAGGTGGCTTCATCCAGAATCAATATGGGTGCATCTTTGTACAAGGCGCGGGCAATGGCCAAACGCTGGCGCTGGCCGCCAGACAGTTGCGTGGCGTTGTGGCCCACCAGCGTGTCCAGGCCCTGGGGCAGGGCTTGCACAAATGCTGCAAGATTGGCCGACACCAGGCTTTGCATCACTTTTTGCCGATCCAACGGCAGACCCAAAGCCACATTGGCCGCGACCGTGTCGTTGATCATGACCACTTGCTGGCTGACCAGTGAAAACTGGGCGCGCAAACTTGTCAACTGCCAGTCGCGCAGGTCATGCCCGTCCAGACACACCCGTCCGCTGTTGATGTCGACAAAGCGCGTTAAAACATTGACGAGGGTGGTCTTGCCGGAGCCGGAAGCGCCCACCAGGGCCACGGTTTCGCCGGGCTCGATGCTCAGGTGGTCAATCGTCAAGGCAGGGTTTTGCGCAGCAGGATACTGAACCTTCAAATCAGAAAAAGTGAGCAAACCATTGGCGCGTGGCATTGAAAATGCACCACTGGACTCGTCTGGGGTGTCTTCAATCAGGGCCAGCGCTCGCTCTAGCGCCACCAGGCCCCGGGTGATCGGGCCTGACACCTCGGAGAGCTGGCGCACCGGTGCAATGATCATCAGCATCGCGGTGACAAAAGCCACAAAACCGCCCACCGAGGTGCCGCTGCTGGCACTTTGGACCAGGGCCACCGAGATCACCGCCGACAAAGCCACAGCCGCCAGCATTTGGGTCATGGGCGTCATGGCGGCACCGGCCACGGTGGACTTCATGGCCAGATGACGCAGTGATTCACTTAAGGCATTAAATCGACCGGCTTGCACAGTCTGTGCTGCATACAAACGGATATCACGGTGCGCCAGCACGTTTTCTTCGACCACATAGGCGAGCGCGTCGGTGGCGGTCTGGTTGGCTTGTGTGAGCTTGTGTACTCGCCGGGTCAAGACCTTCATGACCCAGGCCACCGCGGGAAAAATGGCCGCCACAATCAGCGTCAATTTCCAGTTCAGATAAAAAAGATAACCAGTCAAGGCCAGCAAGGTCAGTCCGTTGCGGGTCAGACTCAACATGGCATTGACCAGCATGGTGGCACCGGTTTGCACCTCATAGACCACGGTGTTGGACAGCGCACTGGAGCTTTGTTGCGAGAAAATCTTGAGTTCTGCTGCCAAAATTTTGGCAAACATGGCCTCACGCATCTGTTGTAGCCCCTTCTGGGTAATGCGGGTGAGTCCAATTTGCGACAAGTAGCCGGCCAGGCCGCGCACGCCAAACAGCAGCAGCAGGGAGGCCGGCACGGTCCAGATGGCCAGTTGACCTTGTTGGAAACCCCGGTCCAGCAAGGGTTTGAGCAGGGCGGGAATCATGGGCTCGGTGGCGGCGCCAACGATGGCACTGATCGCCACCAGGGCCCAGGTACCCGGCAGCGCGCCAAAATACGGTGAGAACCTGCGAATGCGCTGCAGAATACTGACGGAAGGTGTTGACTCGGCTGCTGTTGCATTGGTGACTTTGAGGTCAGTCATGTAAATGCCTTTGCAACAGGGCGCGTCAAGGGCGCTTTGTTTCTGTGCTTGTCCCTGATCCCCAGTGCCAACAAGATGCCCAGCGTGATGCAGAAAAAATCACCAATCAGCGCGTCATAAAGGGAAGAGTTGAACAAACAGGCAACCCCCATCACCGCAACGACGGACAGCGTGGCACGCATCACGGGTGGTTCAAAGTTCAAGGCATCGCGAATCAGGCTGCCAATGAGCAGGAGCAATAGCAGGGTGCCGCCAATGCCCAGTTCCACCCCCCACAACAGAAATTCCTGGTGCGGATTGCTGGTTGATCCTTCGCCAAATACTTTGGCGGCATCAGCGCCTTCGATTCGCTTGACGGAAACGGTCCAACTGCCGACGCCGTAGCCTGCGAGGGGTTGCTCGGTCATGGCTTCCAGTGATCTGCGCCAGGCATGCAGGCGAAACCCGGAGGAACTCGCGTTGTCTCCCTGGGCGCTGTAGCTTTGGCTCTCGTTCAAGACCTGAGCCACGCGGTGTTGAAAACTGGCTGAACTTGCATAAGCCAACAATGCGAGGGCCATGGGTGCCATGACCAGGCCAGCGAGTCGCCATTTGCGAGGAATTTCCCACATGATGGCCAGTGTCAGCACCGTCAAGGCAGCCACATAACCCGTTTTCCCTTCCTGGAAAAAAATAACGTTGATCACGGCCGCGGCACCCGCCGTAATGGCTGCCAAATGCAGCCACCAGGGCTTGGGCCAGTTTTGCCGCAAATGCCAAAGAATGGCAGCAGTGGCAGAAAAAATTAGCGTTTGATCAAGGTAGGTTGAATAGACCACGTTTTTGAATTGGGGGTGCAGTGCGCTGGTGGCCCAAGGCACGCGCCAACCGGCCACCATCAGCCACGAACTCAGTAATAAAAAGGCTTGACCAAATAAAAAAGCGGCCAGCACGATTTTGGCCTCACGCTGATTGCGAATCAAAAGGATCAGCAAGGCGACTTCAAGCAACTTGCCATGCTTGACAAAAGCCAGCAAGGCGTTGTGAGGTGCCGCTTCGCTCCACAACAGGCTCAGGCCGAAGGCAGCAATGACCAGCAAAATCATCGGTACGGTCCAGAGCCTGGACGGTGCTGCATTCTTGTCATTTCGCTGCCAGTCGCTGAGCAGATAAATCAAGCTGGTTCCAAATAAAACCAGTTTTCCCAGGCTGATCCATGCCATGGGCAAACTGACGGTGACCGCTATGAAGCAAATCAGAAAAAGTCGCAAGCGGGTGGTCATTTGGGTCAGAGATGGCATAACTGAGAGTGAGGTGTGGTGCGACTTTAACTGAAGGGCGTCTTTGAAAACCTGCAGTGGTGCAACATGGGTCATCTATGATGACGACTGGTTTAAATTTTCTGACGCCATGCAACTTACTGTTATTGTCATCACCCGCAACGAACAGGCGAACATTGAAGATTGTCTTAAAAGTGTTGCCTTTGCTGACGAGGTCATTGTGCTGGACCACGTCAGCACCGACCAAACCGCAGACCTGGCCAGGTCATTGGGCGCCTGCGTTCACGTGACCCAGGATTGGCCAGGTTTTGGCCCGCAAAAAAATCGCGCGCTGGGGTACGCCACCGGTGACTGGGTGCTGTCAATCGATGCTGATGAACGGGTGACACCGGAACTGCGCGATGAGATCCTGCGGACAATTGGCGCGGGCAATACGGCGCAGGCTTACCGGTTCCCCAGACGGTCACGTTACTGCGGGCAATTCATGCTGCATTCGGGCTGGTCGCCAGATTGCGTGACCCGGCTATTCAGGCGCGGTCATGCCCAGTTTTCAGACGATCTTGTGCATGAAAAATTGTTGGTTCAGGGCGAGGGGGGCGCGTTGCAGTCGCCTTTGTTGCATTTGAGTTTTCCGGATTTTGAGTCGGTGCTGGACAAAGCCAATCGCTATTCAACGGCCGGGGCGCAGGCCATGCGCTTGCGCGGTCAATCGGCAACACTTTTTGGTGCATTGGGTCACGGTCTTTGGGCTTTTGTGAGAACCTACATCATCAGGCGCGGCTTTCTGGATGGTCAATTGGGCTTGGCGCTGGCCATCTCCAATGCTGAGGGTACCTATTACCGTTATGCCAAACGCTGGTTGATGTCCCGTGAGGAAACGCCATCCTGATGGGGAATTTGAGAATTTCCTTTGTGGTTTTGACTTACAACCGGGTTGATGCCTTGTTGCAGGTGCTTAAGGCGCTGGCGCCTCAATGCAAGTCACATCATGAAGTGGTGATTGCGGATGACGGATCGTCGGCGCAGGCAGTGGCCATGCTGAAGAATAATTTTCCGGCGTTTCCGTGCCCGGTGCGCCATGTCTGGCACCCCGATCGGGGTTTTACGGCTTCTTGCGCGCGTAATCTGGGTGCATTGTCGAGTCGTGGTGATTATTTGGTGTTTCTGGATGGTGATTGTGTGCCCAACCCCCGATTTGTGCGAGCGCATGAATTTCTGGCGCAACAGGGTTTTTTTGTCAATGGGAGTCGGGTTTTACTGAGCGAGGTTTTGACCCGTCAGGTTCTGCGTGAGCAAGTGACACTTTTAAAAGCCAGGTTTTTAACTTACCTGTTTTGGCGTGTCCAGGGCCATATGAATAAACTGTTGCAGTTGCTGTATTGGCCCGGTGCACCAGGCCGGCTTGAGTCCCAATTTCGCTGGAAGCAGATACGCAGCTGCAATTTTGCGGTCTGGAAAGACGATTTTTTGGCGGTCAATGGCTTTGACGAGACGTTTGAGGGTTGGGGTCACGAAGATGCCGACCTGGTTTTGCGCCTGCACCATGCCGGCTTGAACCGAAAAAATGGCTTCCTGTGTACCGAGGTTTATCATCTATGGCATCAGCAAAATAGTCGCGTGCGTGAAGGTGTCAATTACCAGCGTGTTTTGGATCGCATGGCGACAGCGTGTGTCCTGGCTGAAAAGGGCGTAAATGACCATCCGGGTGTCAGCGATGTTGTTGTGACCCAGATGAATTGACTGTGTTGTAAGTGAGATATATTTAACAATGATGCGTTTTATTTCCAGTGTGTGCTTCAGTTTTATCCTGATTCTTTTTTATGGGCAAAGCCATGCCCAATTCCGCATCGAAGTCTCTGGTGTGGGATTGACGCAGGTGCCGGTCGTGATTGCGCCGTTCAGGGGTCAGGAGGCGCTGCCGCAAAAAATATCTGAAATCATCATGGCTGATCTGGAACGCAGTGGCCAGTTTCGCGTGATCGCTGCTCCCGCGGGTGTTTTTGATGAGTCGTCGCTTCCTGAGCTGTCTTCTTTGCGCCAGTCCGGTGCCGATGCTTTTGCCTCGGGCAGTGTATCGAAACTCGCTGACGGGCGTTTTGACGTGCGTTTTCGTTTGTGGGATGTGGTGAAAGGGCAGGATTTGGGTGGCCGCAGTTTTGCTGTCACGATGCCAGACTTGCGCCTCGCTGCGCACCGCGTGGCCGATGAGCTCTATGAAAAATTGACCGGTGACAAAGGCGTTTTTTCAACGCGTATTGCCTACGTGACCAAAGCGGGTCAGCGCTACCAGCTGTGGGTGGCAGATGCCGATGGTGAAAATGCGCAGTCGGCGCTGACCAGTCCCGAGCCCATCATTTCACCGGCCTGGTCACCCGACGGTAACCAGTTGGCTTATGTGTCGTTTGAATCGCGTAAACCGGTGGTGTATGTGCACAACGTGAGTACCGGCAAACGCCGTCTGATTGCCAACTTCAAGGGCTCCAACAGCGCCCCGGCCTGGTCACCTGATGGCAGTACGCTGGCTTTGACGCTGAGTCGGGATGGCGGCTCCCAATTGTTTTTAATGGCCGCGACAGGCGGCGAGCCAAGGCGTTTGATTCAATCATTGAGCATTGACACTGAACCCGCGTTTTCGCCCGATGGAGCGCATATTTATTTTGTCAGTGATCGGGGCGGAGCACCTCAGATTTACCGTGTCACCACGAGCGGGCAAAAGGTGGAACGCATCACGTTTACCGGCACTTACAACATTTCACCCAGCATCAGCCAGGATGGACGGTGGCTCGCTTATATTTCGCGGGTGGGGGGGGCATTTAAACTCAACCTGATGAATCTGGCTGACGGCAGCGTGAGTGCCATCACCGAGTCTGCTGCGGACGAAAGCCCCAGTTTTTCACCGAATGGCAAGATGCTGGTGTATGCGACCCAAGTGCAGGGTCGTGAAGCACTGATGACGAGCACCCTTGATGGCAAAGTCAAGGCCAGGCTGAGTGGGCAGCAAGGGGATATTCGGGAACCGCATTGGGGTCCTTTTTATTAACAACATTTTTTTGGAGTGTTTTAGGATGAAGAATTTTGTTTTGGTGGTGTTTGTTTCGACCCTGTTGGCTGCTTGTGGCACCTCGGTGCCGCTGTCTGACGTGCCCGTGACCGATGCCACGGCGAAAGTGGTGTCTGGCGATCCGGGTGCAGCGGGTTCTGGGGTAAGCAACGGTGGCGTAGTGCCTGTGGACTTGGGAAAAACGGCATCACCAGACTCTGTTCCAGGCGAGTCTCGTCTGGTTTATTTTGATTACGACAGCTTTGTCATCAAACCTGAATTTCAGGCAGTGATTGCGGCGCACGCCAAATTTTTGCGCGCCCAGCCAACGCGTAAGGTGGCCATTGAAGGCCATACCGATGAACGTGGTGGTCGCGAGTACAACCTGGCCTTGGGGCAAAAGCGGGCCGATTCAGTGCGCAATGCGCTGTCAATCTTGGGCGTGTCGCCCAATCAAATGGAAGCGGTAAGTTTTGGCAAGGAAAAACCAGTGGTAACCGGGCTTGAGGAAACGGCGCTTGCCAAGAATCGCCGTGTCGAGATTCGTTACCTATGAAGCGTGACCCAGGCATGTCGAAGTTGTTTTTAAAGTACTTTGCGGTTTTGTCGATGGGCTTAGGGTCTGTTGGCGGGGTGCATGCCGCACTATTCGAGGACGATGAAGCCCGCAGGGCTATATTGGATCTGCGGCAACGCATGGAGCTGTTGCGCTCTGATGCCGATCAGGTCAGGCAGGCTTCGGCCAATGAACTGACCAGTTTAGGCAAGAGCCTGCTTGATTTACAACGTCAGATTGAGCAATTGAAGGCCGAAGTGGCGACCTTGCGTGGCAGCAATGAACAGGTTATGCGTGAGTTATCAGAGCTACAGCGTCAGCAAAAGGACCAGTTTCAAGCCACCGCGCTGCGAATTGGCAAATTGGAGCCCATCAAGATTGAACTTGATGGCGTTGAGTTTTTGGCAGATCAGGGCGAAAAACAAACTTTTGAGGTGGCTTTGGCTGTTTTTAGAAAAGGTGACTTTGTACAGGCGAAAAGCCTCTTTTCAGCTTTTGTCGCACGTTATCCGGCCAGTGGGTATGTCGTTCCTGCGCTGTTTTGGCTGGGTAATGCCCAGTATGCCGAACGGGATTACAAAAATGCCATGGAGAGTTTTCGGGTCCTGATTGCCAAAGATCCTGAACATGTTCGTGCACCTGAGGCGGTGTTGTCGGTGGCCAATTGCCAGTTAGAGTTAAAAGACAGCAAAGGTGCACGCAAGACACTGACCGACCTGGTCAAGACTTATCCGCAATCCGAAGCAGCAGTTGCCGCCAAAGAACGACTCGCGACGATGAAATGACAGGTGTGCCTGATCGCCGATTTGGCGGACTTGATCGCTTGTTTGGCGTGGCGTCGGCGGCACGTATTCGTAACGCCCATGTTGCCATCGTGGGACTTGGCGGGGTCGGTTCGTGGGTTGCTGAAGCTTTGGCACGCAGTGGTGTGGGCCAACTCACGCTGATTGATTTTGACCAAGTGGCAGAGTCAAACATCAATCGCCAGATTCAGGCCGTACGGATGAGTGTGGGGCAAGCCAAGGTGGATGCCATGCGTGAGCGCATTCACTCGTTTTTCCCAGAATGCCAGGTTGGCTGCGTGGAGGCGTTTGCCGAACCCGACAACTGGCCGGGTATTTTGCCTGTGGGTGTCAATGCCGTGGTTGACGCGTGTGATCAAGCCAGAGCCAAAACCGCAATGGCTGTATGGGCCAGAAAAACGGGGGCCTTGCATGTGATGGTGGGCGCAGCAGGTGGCAAGCGTCACGCGGAAAAGGTGGCTGTGGCCGATGTACTGGATGTCACGCATGATCCCTTGCTGGCCAAGGTGCGCTACCAGTTGCGCAAAGAATTTGCCATCTCCGGCGCGCGGAAAAAGCTAGGCGTTACCTGTGTTTATAGCCCTGAAGCCGTCGCCCCCCCGGATGCCTCTTGTGGGGTTGGCGGTGACGGTAGTTTGAATTGCCATGGTTTTGGCTCGCTGGTGACTGTGACCGCAAGTTTTGGACTGTGTGCTGCCGGTGTTATTTTGAATAAATTGGGTTCTTAAAACGTTAAGTCGTCAGAATTTGTTTATAATTTGAGGCTTACTAAAACGCGATATCTCTTGCGTTTGGGATGTTAGCTCAGTTGGTAGAGCAGCGGACTTTTAATCCGTTTGTCGTGGGTTCGACCCCCGCACATCCCACCAGTTTTTTAAAGCCCGATCCTCTTTGGTCGGGCTTTTTCATTGGTGCCTCCGGCAAATTTTGGTTGCTGAAGTTATTTTCAGCTCGACCCCAAAGCACAGGTGCCAGTCGTACCATTCAGTGTCTGAAGGAAATACCATGTCTGCCTTGCTTTCTGCCCTGAACGATGATGTGAGCGTTGACCGACAGGTCGCCCAGTTGCGTATACCACCGCATTCCATTGAAGCCGAATCCAGCGTGCTGGGTGGTTTGTTGCTGGACAACGCCGCCTGGGACCGAGTCAGCGATGTGTTGACAGAAAACGATTTTTACCGCTTTGAGCATCGGCAGGTGTTTGGCGCCATGTCCGTCCTCATCAATGCGTCCAAGCCTGCTGATGTGATCACGGTTTATGAACAGTTGCAGAGTTCTGGCAAGTCGGAAGAAATTGGTGGTTTGAGTTACCTCAATGCCTTGGCGCAGTACGTGCCTAGCGCAGGCAATATCAGGCGTTACGCCGAGATCGTGCGGGAACGATCCATTTTGCGCAAGCTGGTGTCCACCAGTGAAGAAATTTCTGCCAATGCCTTTAATCCAAAAGGTCGACCGGTCGCCTCCATTCTGGACGAGGCGGAGCAAAAAATCTTCAACATTGGCGAGGAGGGGGCGCGCACCAAGCAGGGCTTTCAGACCATGGACAAGCTGGTGGTGGACTTACTCGACAGGGTTCAGGAAATGGCTGACAACCCGAATGACGTCACTGGTGTGCCAACCGGTTTTTACGATCTGGACCGTATGACGGCCGGCCTGCAAGGGGGGGATCTGATTGTGCTGGCAGCGCGCCCTTCGATGGGTAAAACCGCCTTGGCCATCAACATTGCAGAGCATGTGGCTTTGAATGAAGGTTTGCCAGTGGCTGTGTTCTCGATGGAAATGGGGGCTGCACAGTTGGCGGTGCGTATTGTGGGTTCGATCGGCCGTATTGACCAGGGCCATTTGCGCACTGGCAAGTTGTCAGATGACGAATGGCCGCGGCTGTCGGAAGCCATTGAAAAACTGCGCACCATCTCCTTGCACATTGATGAGTCGGCCGGACTCACGTCCAGCGAGTTGCGAGCCAACGCGCGCCGCTTGTCGCGCCAATGCGGCAAGTTGGGCTTGATTGTGGTGGACTACTTGCAGTTGATGAGCGGTTCCAGCGGCAGTGATGGTGAAAACCGGGCCACTGAACTGGGTGAGATTTCACGGGGTTTGAAGATGCTCGCCAAAGAGCTCAATTGCCCGGTCATTGCCCTGTCGCAGCTCAACCGCAGTGTCGAGACCCGACCCGATAAACGCCCCATGATGAGCGACTTGCGCGAGTCGGGCGCCATTGAGCAGGATGCCGACATCATCATGTTCATTTACCGTGATGAGTACTACACCAAGGATGCCTGCAAGGAGCCCGGTGTGGCCGAGGTCATCATTGCCAAGCAGCGTAACGGCCCTACCGGTGTGGTCAAACTGGCGTTCCTGAACAAGATCACCAAGTTTGAGTCGCTGGCCAATGGCGCCACTGGCGACTTCTGATACCTTGCGGGTCAGACCACTCGCGCAGCGACGTGCTCTGACCCCAACTAATCAAGGTTCTTGCGGGTCAGACCACTCGCGCAGCGACGTGCTCTGACCCCAACTGATTAAAGGACTTCGCTGGCAAAATCAGCCAGGCGCGAGCGCTCGCCACGCGCCAGCGTGATGTGTCCGCTATGCTGCCAGCCCTTGAACTTGTCCACGGCATATGTCAGGCCCGATGAGCCTTCGGTCAGATAAGGCGTGTCAATTTGCGCGATGTTGCCCATGCAGATGATCTTGGTGCCTGGCCCGGCGCGGGTGATGAGCGTTTTCATTTGTTTGGGCGTCAGGTTTTGCGCCTCGTCAATGATCACGTATTTGTTCAAAAAAGTACGCCCCCGCATGAAGTTCATGCTTTTGATCTTGATGCGGCTGCGAATCAGTTCGTTGGTGGCGGCGCGGCCCCATTCACCGGCAGCGGTATCGGTCTTGCCCAGCACCTCCAGGTTGTCATCCAGGGCGCCCATCCAGGGGCCCATCTTTTCTTCTTCGGTGCCGGGTAAAAAACCAATATCTTCCCCCACGCTTACGGTGGCGCGGGTAACGATGATTTCGGTGTAACGGCGCTCATCGAGCACCTGCGTCAGGCCCGAAGCCAGCGCCATCAAGGTTTTGCCGGTACCCGCTGTGCCCGTCAGGGTGACAAAGTCCACCTCTGGGTCCATTAGCAGGTTCATGGCAAAGTTCTGCTCCCGGTTGCGGGTTGAGATTCCCCACACCGCATTTTTCAGATGGGTGTAGTCTTTCAGGGTTCTGAATACCGCCGTTTTGCCGCGAATTTCTGTGACCTTGGCATACAGGCTGGGTTCACCCGGGGCTTCAAAATAAACAAACTGGTTGATCAGCAGCTGCGGTACCACGGGACCCGTGACACGGTAAAAGGTGTGGGCGCCTTGTTGCCAGCTTTCTACCGTACTGCCGTGGGTGTTCCAAAAATCTGCGGGCAGCGCATAGGCGCCGCTGTACAGCAAGTCGCCATCTTCGAGGGTTTTGTCGTTTTGGTAATCCTCGGCGCTCAAACCCAGTGCGCGAGCTTTGACGCGCATGTTGATGTCTTTGGAAACCAGCACCACGTCACGCGGTGTGTGTTGCCTGCGCAGGGCTTCAACCACACCCAGAATCTGATTGTCCGCCTTGCCTTGGGGCAGGCTGGTGGGCAGCTCATAGTTGAGCAATTGGGTCTGAAAGAACAAGCGCCCCCGTGCTTCCTTATGACCCGTAGCGCTCAAAAGCAATCCCGTTTGGATGTCCGCGCCGTGGTGCTCGGCCAGCGCATCCAACGAGCGACTCGTTTGACGACCATTACGCGCCACCTCGGTCATACCTTTTTTGTGTCCATCAAGCTCTTCGAGCACGATCATGGGCAAAAAGACGTCGTGTTCTTCAAAGCGGAACAGGCAGCTGGGGTCGTGCAGCAGCACGTTGGTGTCAAGTACAAAAAGTTTGCTGGGGCCGGTCATGCGTCGTTTGGGGCGGGCCACCGCTGCTTGTGGGTCAGGTGTTGGCTCGCGTCGGCGTTTAGGCGGCGTTTTTGGCGTCACGTTCTGTGTCACTAATGGCGCTGCCAGGTTTGGTGCTGTCGTTGCTACGTCAGGTGCTGCCAGTCGCACATGGGGCGTCATCGTCTCTGGCACTTCAGGCGACTTTGTCGGTGGTGATTTGGGCAGACTGACCTTGGCTTTGGGACGGGCTGGCACATTGAAGTCTTGCAAAGACAGCAGGGCGGCACGTTTGGATGGGGCTGTGGGCAAAGGCATGGGTGGTTAGATTGGTTGCGAGTTTAAAAACGAAAAAGCCGCCAAGTCAGCAGGGCGGCTTTTTGAAAATACAAAAACTTGTCATGGGCATGCGTTTGATTATGCACAAGCGTTCATGACAGTTTGAACGCTTGTTCCGGGTTTAATCACAACCCCTGGGTGTTTCAGGCCAAGGCTGGTGTTTTGTGAAGTTCCTTGACGGCTTTGAGCACGTCATCCACATGACCCGGCACCTTGAGGCCACGCCACTCTTCCTTGAGCAAGCCATCAGCACCGATCAGGAAGGTGCTGCGCTCAATGCCTTTGACTTTTTTGCCGTACATGATTTTATTTTTGACCACACCAAACATGTGGCACATTTTTTCTTCGGTGTCGGCGATCAATTCAAACGGCAGCTCGAGCTTCATTTTGAATTCTTCGTGGGAACGCATGTTGTCACGAGAAACGCCAAAAACCGTGGCGCCGGCCTTCACAAAATCTTTGTAGCGGTCGCGAAATTGCATTGCTTCAGTGGTACAACCAGGCGTGTTGTCTTTGGGGTAAAAATACAGGATGACAACATGACCGAGGTGCGATGTATTGGTGACCCGGATACCACCAGTAGCATTAGATTCAAATTCAGGGATGGGTTTATTGACAACTATCGCCATGTTTTTTCGATCTCGTGTGACAGGATGCGTCGGTCTCTCAAGTCGCGGACACTATCCTCTTTACGCGCTTGTGCGCCCCCGACTGCAAGACTCGTATTTTACTCTGATTTGACTGGTGATTTCATCCGGCAATGGCATCCACCTTGAGTTCGTGTGCCTATGGGATCAGACGCTGCTTGGATCCATCAGCAATGCCACGGCTACGTGGCGGCCTTCGCCCGCCAGAATATTGTAAGTGCGGCAGGCGGCCTGGGTATCCATGGACTCAATGCCAATTTGACGTTCGATCAGGGCGCGGGTCAGGGACGCTGCCGGAAAGCGCAAGCGCTCGCCACTGCCAAAAATCACCAGTTCAGTCTGCAATTGGGCCAAAAGTTCAAAGTGCGCGGCGGTCAGGTCTTCAAAGCGGGCACATGGCCACTCAAACTGTTGACCATCAGAGGTGATCACCACACTGCGTGTCAGTTGCTCATTCGCCACCTGCACCCACCCCTTGCCATAGGAACTGATGAATGGCACATTGATGACGTCGGGGTGGATTTTCATGAAGCAGGGCTGGTTGTGGGAACGGTTTTGAATTAAAGCGCTGAGAGTAAAACTTGTGGTCAAATTATAGGTTTCGCTCTTTAGCGACCACGCCCGGAGGGACTTTGAAGACCATACGTAAATCAGCCAAACTGGCCAACGTTTGTTATGACATTCGCGGCCCCATCATGGACGCAGCACGTCAGATGGAAGAAGAAGGCCACAAGATCATCAAGCTCAACATTGGCAACCTGGCCGTGTTTGGTTTTGATTCCCCGGAAGAAATTCAGCAGGACATGATCCGTAACCTGCCCAATTCGGCGGCTTATTCAGACAGCAAAGGTATTTTTGCGGCGCGCAAGGCGGTCATGCACGAGACCCAAAAGCAGGGCATCAAAGGAGTCACGCTCGACGATATTTATTTGGGTAACGGCGCCAGCGAACTCATTGTGATGGCCACCAACGCCTTGCTCGACGATGGTGATGAGCTTTTGTTGCCATCACCCGACTACCCCTTGTGGACGGCCGCGGCCAGCCTGTCAGGCGGGACACCGGTGCATTACCTGTGTGACGAAGCCAATGGCTGGATGCCTGACCTGAACGATGTTCGTGCCAAGATCACGCCGCGCACCAAGGGACTGGTGGTGATTAATCCAAACAACCCGACCGGCGCCATGTATTCCGATGAGTTGCTAAAAGGCCTTGTGCAAATCGCGCGTGAACATGGCTTGGTGATTTTTGCCGACGAGGTCTATGACAAGGTGCTGTACGACGGCGTCAAACACACGGCCATCGCTTCACTCAGTACTGATGTGCTGACGCTCACCTTTAATTCACTCTCCAAAAGCTACCGTTCATGCGGTTACCGCGCGGGCTGGATGATTGTCTCTGGCGATAAAAAACTCGCCAAAGACTACATCGAGGGCCTGAACATGCTTTCCAACATGCGGCTTTGCTCCAACGTGCCTGGACAATGGGCCATCCAGACCGCTTTGGGTGGTTACCAGAGCATCAATGATCTGGTGTGTGAAGGCGGGCGCTTGCGTCGTCAGCGTGATCTGGCTTATGAACTCATCACGGCGATTCCGGGCGTGAGTTGTGTCAAGCCCGTCGCGGCCCTGTACATGTTCCCAAAGCTTGACCCGCTGATGTACCCGATCACGAACGACCAGCAGTTTTTTCTGGAACTGCTGCAGGAAACCAAGGTCATGCTGGTGCAGGGCACGGGCTTTAACTGGCCGGCGCCAGACCATTTTCGCATCGTGTTTTTGCCGCATGAGGACGATCTGCGCGAGGCCATTGGCCGGGTGGCCCGGTTCCTTGAGGGGTATCGAAAGCGGCACAGCAATTAACGCAAGCTTGTAGTCATGTCTATTCGCGCTGATTTGGCAGGGGCCAAGAGCGTTACTTATTTTAAATTTTTATGAAACCTATTCAAGTTGGCCTGTTGGGCATTGGTGTTGTTGGCTCCGGCACTTTTAATGTGCTGCTTCGCAACCAGGAAGAAATCAAACGCCGCGCCGGCCGCGGCATCCAGATCACGATGGTGGCTGACCTCAATGTGGCCCGTGCTCAAGAACTGGTGGGTCCGGATGTGACCGTGGTCAACGATGCACGCGCCGTGATTGCCAACCCTGACATTGATATCGTGATTGAGCTCATTGGAGGTTATGGTGTAGCCAAGACCCTGGTGCTCGAAGCCATTGCTGCGGGCAAACATGTGGTGACGGCCAACAAAGCCTTGCTGGCCGTGCATGGCACTGAAATTTTTGCGGCGGCATCGGCCAAGGGTGTGATGGTGGCTTTTGAGGCTGCGGTGGCCGGCGGCATCCCGATCATCAAGGCGCTGCGTGAAGGCCTGACGGCCAACAGCATTCAGTGGATTGCCGGCATCATCAATGGAACCACCAACTTTATCCTGAGCGAAATGCGTGACAAGGGGCTGGACTTTGCCGTGGCGCTCAAGCAGGCGCAAACTCTGGGCTACGCCGAGGCCGACCCGACCTTTGACATTGAGGGCGTTGATGCGGCCCACAAAGCCACCATCATGAGCGCCATTGCCTTTGGTATTCCGGTGCAGTTTGACAAGGCTTATGTCGAAGGCATCACCAAGCTGGGCGCGGCCGACATCAAATACGCCGAGCAGTTGGGCTACCGCATCAAGCTGCTGGGCATCACCAAGCGCACGCCCATGGGCATTGAGTTGCGTGTGCACCCCTGTCTGATCCCGGCCAAGCGCTTGATTGCCAACGTCGAAGGCGCCATGAATGCGGTGGTGGTGCAGGGCGACGCCGTGGGCACCACCTTGTACTACGGCAAGGGCGCAGGTTCCGAGCCCACAGCCAGCGCGGTGATTGCCGATCTGGTGGACATCACCCGCCTGCACACCGCAGACGCGGCGCAACGTGTGCCCCACCTGGCCTTCCAGCCCAACGCCATGAGCAATCTGCCCGTGCTGCCCATGGGTGAGGTCGTTACCAGCTATTACTTGCGCCTGCGTGTGGCCGACGAAACCGGTGTGCTTGCCAAAGTGACGGGCATTCTGGCGGATGCTGGTATCAGCATCGACGCCGTGTTGCAGCGTGAAGCCGATGAGATCAAGACTGAGACGGCTGCCGGGCTGCCACAAGTGCCGCAAACCGACGTGATCATCCTGACCCACGACTGCGTGGAAGCCAAGATGAATGCTGCGATTGGTCAAATGCAGGCCTTGCCCACCGTGCTCGAGCCCATCACCCGTATTCGCAAGGAAGAGTTGGCCTGACATGAAATACATCTCGACCCGGGGCGACCAAAGCCCCAAGCATTTTTGCGACATCCTGCTCGAAGGCCTGGCGCCCGATGGCGGCTTGTATCTGCCAGCGCATTACCCCCAGGTGGATGATGCCGCCTTGAGCCGCTTGCGCAGCGTGTACCAGAATCAGGGTTATGCCGAGTTGGCGTTTGAGGTTTTGTCGCTCTACATTGACGACATTCCCTCAGTCGACCTCATGGCCTTGTGCCGCAAGACCTACACCACCGAGGTTTTTGGTTCGCCCGAGATTGTGCCGCTGCGCCCGCTGGAAAACGGCATTTGGCTGGAGGCCTTGTCCAACGGACCGACGCTGGCCTTCAAGGACATGGCCATGCAGTTGCTGGGCAATCTGTTTGAGTATGAACTGGCGCGCCGTGGTGAAGAGCTCAACATTTTGGGCGCGACCAGCGGAGATACCGGTAGCGCTGCCGAATACGCCATGCGCGGCAAGACGGGTGTGCGCGTCTTCATGACCAGCCCGCAAGGCCGCATGAGTCCGTTCCAGCAGGCGCAAATGTTCAGCCTGATGGACGACAATATTTTCAACATTGCCGTGGATGGCGTGTTTGACGACTGCCAGGATATGGTCAAGGCGGTCAGCAACGACCTTGATTTCAAGCGCCAGTACAAAATTGGCACCGTCAATTCGATCAATTGGGCGCGTCTGCTGGCGCAGGTGGTGTACTATTTTGCCGGCTACTTTCAGGCAACTCAGAATAACACCGAGAAAGTCAGCTTTACCGTGCCAAGCGGCAATTTTGGCAATGTCTGTGCCGGCCATGTGGCGCGTATGATGGGCTTGCCCATTGCCCGCCTGGTGGTCGCCACCAACGAAAATGACGTGCTCGACGAATTTTTCAAGACCGGTATTTACCGGGTTCGAAGTAGTGCCGACACCCACGAGACTTCCAGTCCGTCGATGGATATTTCCAAGGCGAGCAACTTTGAGCGCTTTGTTTTTGATCTGCTGGGGCGCGACGGTGCAAGCACAAAAGCGCTCTTTGGCGATGCACTGGGGCGTGTCGGCTGCTTCGACCTCGAAGCACACCCCGCTTTCAGTCAGGTAACCAGGCGCTACGGTTTTGATAGTGGAAAAAGCACCCATGCTGACCGCCTGGCTACGATCAAGGACACCTGGGAACACCACGGCATGATGATCGACACCCATACTGCCGATGGCGTCAAGGTGGCACGCGCACACGTGAAGTCGGGTGTACCGATGATTGTGCTGGAAACCGCGCTGCCCATTAAATTTGCAGCCACCATCATTGAGGCCACTGGCCGCGAACCTGACCGACCCGCCAAGTTCAACGGCATTGAAGCCTTGCCCAAACGCGTGGTGACCATGGCGACTGATGTGCAGGCGATCAAAGCCTTTATTGCAGGACACTGTTCATGAAAGTGGTTGGCGTTGCCGGTTTTTCCGGTTCCGGCAAAACCACGTTGGTCGAGCGTTTGATTCCGGCGCTGCGCCTCAGGGGCCTGCGTGTGTCGGTGGTTAAACATGCCCATCACCACTTCGACATTGACCACGAAGGCAAGGACACTTACCGCCATCGCGAGGCAGGCGCCTTTGAAGTGGTGGTTGCCTCGGACCGACGACTGGCCTTGATGCGTGAATTCGAAGTCCCCAGGCGTCCCACCGTGCACCAGTTGCTCGCCGAGTTGTACGAGGGCGTCGACTGGGTGCTGGTGGAAGGCTTCAAGGACTCTGATCTGCAAAAAATTGAGGTTTGGCGCGCTGCCACGGGCAAACCCGCGCGCTACCTTGAAGACGACTTCATCACGGCCATTGCGACTGATTCGTCGTCTCAATTGCCGGTGCCGACCCAATTGCCGGTGCTTGACCTCAATGACCCGGACGTTGTGGTTGATTGGCTGATCTCCCAAGGTACACGTTTTGACTATGATTTTGAGAATTTCGCATGACTGCTGACCGTGCCGCAGCCAAACCCATGAAGTCGCTGGACGATGCGCTGGCCCAATTGCTGGCCCATGCCACCGTGTTGGATGGCGTGGACCAGGTGCCCACCTTTGATGCGGACGGCCGGGTGCTGGCGCAAGATCTGGTGTCACCCTTGCATGTGCCGCCGCAAGACAACAGTTCCATGGATGGTTATGCGTTGTGTTGTGCTGACTTGACTGACCTCGCCCGGGTATTGCCGGTGTCCCAGCGCATTCCGGCCGGAAGCGCTGGCACCGCTCTGGCGCCCATGTCCGTGGCGCGCATTTTTACCGGTGCACCCATTCCCCGGGGCGCAGACGCTGTGGTGATGCAGGAAGACTGCGAGGTGCAGCCGGATGGTTCAGTGTGCATCAAGGCGCTGCCCAAGTCGGGCCAGTGGATACGCCGTGCGGGTGAAGATGTCACTCGGGGTGCGGTGGTGCTGGCCAAAGGTGCGCGCCTGACGCCAGCTGAACTCGGCCTGGCGGCCAGTATTGGCATGGATGCCCTGACCGTGGCGCGTCGTCCCCGGGTGGCGCTGTTTTCAACCGGCGACGAGCTGGTGATGCCCGGTGCGGTGGCGCCCGAACACATGCCGCCCGGCGCCATCTACAACTCGAACCGGTTTTTCCTGAAAGCCCTGCTGAAACGGCTGGGGTGCGAGGTGAGTGACCTGGGTATCGTTCCCGACCAGCGTGATGCCACCATCGCCGCTTTGCGCGGAGCGGCTGAACATCACGATCTGATCCTGACCAGCGGCGGTGTGTCGGTCGGCGAGGAGGACCATATCAAGCCTGCCGTGCAGAGTCTGGGCCATCTGGATTTGTGGCAAATTGCCATCAAGCCGGGCAAACCCTTTGCCTATGGTCGGGTCGCTGACGCCCACTTTATCGGCTTGCCGGGCAACCCGGTGTCGAGCTTCGTAACTTTTTTACTGTTGGTGCGCCCGTTCTTGCTGAGGTTGCAAGGGGCTGCCCAATGGGCACCGACATCGGTCGCCGTTCGCGCTGATTTCACCTGGCCCAGGGCCGACAAACGCCGTGAATTTTTGCGCGTCAAACGCAACCCGAACGGCGGTCTGGACTTGTTTTCCAACCAGAGTTCGGGCGTCCTGACCTCGGCGGTCTGGGGTGATGGTTTGGTGGACAACCCACCCGGTGGTACTGTTGTACCCGGTGATGTGGTGCGTTTTATTCCCTTTTCGGAGTTGCTAGGATGAAGGTCACGATGAAATATTTCGCATCCATTCGCGAAGCGATTGGTCTGGCCAGCGAGCAGCGTCAGACCGAGGTGACGACGCTGGGCGCACTGCGTGATGAACTCATTGCCCTGGGTGGTGCCTATGCCGACAGTCTGGCGCGTGGCAAGGCGGTGCGCCTGGCGCTGAATCAGGTCATGTGTCAGGAATCTGCTGTCCTGGTGGAGGGCGCCGAGGTGGCGTTTTTCCCGCCTGTCACCGGAGGCTAAAGTCCATGAAAGCTCGCAACAGCCCCCGCGTCAGTATTCAGACGGCCGACTTTGACCTCAGTGCTGAGGTGGTGGCCTTGCGTGCCAAGGACCCGCGCGTTGGTGCTGTCTGCAGTTTTATCGGCACCGTGCGTGACCGGACACCCGGCGAGCACGGCAGCATCGCCAGCATGGAACTGGAGCATTATCCGGGCATGACCGAGAAGTCGATCGAGGCCATGATTGACGCGGCGCTGCAGCGCTTCAACATTTTTGGCGCCCGTGTCATCCACCGCGTGGGTATGCTTGCGCCGCTGGATCAAATTGTGCTGGTGGTGGTGACTTCGGCGCACCGGGCCGAGAGCTTTCAAGCCTGTGAATTTTTGATGGACTATCTTAAAACTCAGGCACCCTTCTGGAAAAAAGAACAAACGCCCGCCGGCGCACGCTGGGTGGATGCCCGTGTCAGCGATGATGCTGCACTGGCCAAATGGGGCATTGCCCTTGAAAATACGAGCTTGAATGCTCACGATTGATCCGACATGGAAAACAAAACCCCCGAGACGCATGCTGCCCATCGCGTCATCAAGAAGTACCCCAACCGCAGGCTCTATGACACCACCACATCGACCTACATCACCCTGTCCGAAGTGAAAGACCTTGTGATGAAGAGTGAGCCGTTTGAAGTGCTGGATGCCAAGACCGGTGACAACCTGACGCGCAGCATTCTGTTGCAGATCATTCTGGAAGCCGAGACCAGTGGGTCCCCTATGTTCACGGCGCCGGTGCTGGAGAGTCTGATCCGTTTTTATGGCCACGCCATGCAAGGTTTTTTGGGTGGCTACCTAGAAAAAAACATCCAGACGCTTATTGACACCCAAACCCGTTTTGCCGAGCAGACCAAGGGTTTCACTCCGGAGATGTGGAAGCAGTACACGGCCATGCAGCCGCCGGTGATGCAAGCCATGCTGGGCGGTAGCCTGGAACAATCGACCTCCTGGCTGGCGCAAATGCAGGAGCAAATGCAAAAGCAGGCCGGGCAGATGTTGGGTGCCTTTGGCATCAACAACACCAAATAACACATTTGATCCCTGACATGAACGCTTCTACCCCAAACACAAGCGCAGCGCCCAAAGTGGGCTTTGTCAGCCTAGGGTGCCCCAAGGCGCTGACCGACTCCGAGCTGATCCTGACGCAGCTCAGTGCCGAAGGTTATCAAACCTCCAAAACATTCCAGGGCGCCGACCTGGTGATTGTCAACACCTGCGGCTTCATTGACGATGCAGTCAGGGAAAGCCTGGACACCATTGGTGAGGCCTTGGCCGAAAACGGCAAAGTGATCGTGACCGGTTGCCTGGGGGCCAAGGCCGGCGAGGGCGGTGGCAACCTGGTGCGTCAAATGCACCCGAGTGTGCTGGCAGTCACCGGCCCACATGCCACCCAGGAGGTGATGGACGCGGTCCATGCCAACCTGCCCAAGCCGCATGACCCTTTTGTCGATCTGGTGCCCAACGCCTTCGGCGTGGCCGGGATCAAGCTCACGCCCCGGCATTACGCCTACCTCAAGATCAGCGAAGGCTGCAACCACCGCTGCACCTTTTGCATCATTCCGTCAATGCGTGGTGATCTGGTGTCGCGCCCGATTGGCGACGTCCTCAAGGAAGCGCAAGCCCTGTTTGAAGGCGGCGTCAAGGAGCTGCTGGTGATCAGCCAGGACACCTCTGCCTACGGCGTGGACGTCAAATACCGCACCGGTTTCTGGAACGGCAAGCCCATCAAGAGCCGCTTGTTTGAATTGGCACAGGCTTTGGGCGAGATGGCTCAGAGCCACGGCGCCTGGGTTCGGCTGCACTATGTGTACCCTTACCCCAGCGTGGATGACATCCTGCCGCTGATGGCGTCGGGGCTCATTCTGCCCTATCTGGATGTGCCGTTCCAGCACAGCCATCCGGACGTGCTTAAACGCATGAAACGCCCGGCCAGTGGTGAGAAAAACATGGAAAGATTGCTGCGCTGGCGTGAGGCTTGCCCGGACATCGTGGTGCGCAGCACCTTTATTGCCGGTTTCCCGGGTGAAACCGAGGCTGAATTTGAACACCTGCTGGACTTTGTGCGTGAGGCGCAGATTGATCGGGCGGGTTGTTTTGCCTACAGTCCGGTGGCGGGTGCTGTTGCCAATGACATTGGCGGCATGTTGCCGCAAGAAGTGCGAGAAGAGCGACGTGTGCGCTTCATGGCGGTGGCAGAAAAGGTGTCTGCCGCCAAGCTGCAAAAGCGTGTCGGTGCCACCATGCAGATTCTGGTGGACTCAGCGCCGGGTCTGGGCAAAAAGGGGGGAGTTGGCCGGTCTTACGCCGATGCTCCGGAAATAGACGGTGTGGTGAAATTATTGCCGCCTGAGAAAATCAGCAAGACGCTACGCGTTGGGGAATTTACCAAGGCGCGCATCGTCGCGACGCAAGGGCACGACCTGGTCGCTGAGCCATTTTGACCGCTCGGCTTAAAATGGTTCAAACCAACAAAAAAGCCGCTGCAAAGTTAAAAACTGTTGCAGCGGCTTTTTATTCAAAGCATCCGGTTTCTTTCATAAAAATGAACCGGAATTCATTTATATTGGTGCCCAGGAAGGGACTCGAACCCCCACGAAGTTACTCGCTAGTACCTGAAACTAGTGCGTCTACCAATTCCGCCACCTGGGCATTTCAGGAAAGAAAGGCATTGTATCAAAAATATTAAGCAAACCAGCGCATTACTGGAGGAAGTTGAAGGAATAGTTCAAGGGCACCGTGATGGTCATGGCTTTGTCATCCGGGATGACGGTGAATCCGATATTTATCTCCCACCCAATGAGATGCGCGCTGTCTTGCACAAGGACCGTGTCAAGGTGCGTATTGTGCGCAGCGATCGTAAGGGCCGCCCCGAGGGGCGGGTGGTCGAGATCATGGAGCGCAGCACCCAGGTCATCATTGGGCGTTTGTTGTGCGAAAGCGGCATCTGGATCGTGGCGCCTGAAGACAAGCGTTATGGCCAGGACGTGATGATTCCGAAAGCCGCCACCGGCTTGGCCAAGGTGGGCCAGGTGGTGGTGGTCGAATTAACCGAGCCACCGGCGCTGTTTGGTCAACCTGTTGGTCGTATCAAGGAAGTGCTGGGCGAGATGGACGACCCTGGCATGGAGATTGAAATTGCAGTGCGCAAGTACGATGTGCCGCATGAGTTTTCGGACGCCTGTATTGCGCAGGCGCGGGCCTTGCCGGACGCCGTGCGCGTCCAGGATAAAAACCACCGTGTGGACCTGACCGATGTGCCCTTGGTCACCATCGACGGTGAAGATGCGCGCGACTTTGACGACGCGGTTTACTGCGAGCCCGTCAAGATCGGCCGGGGCAAAGCGGCCGTGTCAGGCTGGCGTTTACTGGTGGCCATTGCCGATGTCAGCCACTACGTTGAAAACGGCTCGGCCATTGACATCGATGCTTATGACCGGGCCACCAGTGTTTATTTTCCGCGTCGTGTCATTCCGATGCTGCCTGAAAAATTGTCCAACGGACTCTGCTCCCTGAACCCCGAGGTCGAGCGCCTGTGTATGGTCTGCGACATGATGGTGAGCCCGGACGGCGAGGTGACGGCTTACCAGTTTTATCCGGCGGTGATGTGGAGCCACGCGCGTTTTACGTACACTGAGGTGGCAGCCATTTTGGCCAACACGCGCGGTCCCGAGGCGTCCAAACGCAAGGAGCGTATCCCTGATTTGATGAATCTGCACGATGTATACCGCGCGTTGCTCAAGTCGCGCGCGCGCCGTGGTGCCGTCGATTTCGAGACGGTGGAAACCCAGATCGTTTGTGACGACGCGGGCCATATTGAAAAAATTGTGCCGCGTACCCGCAATGACGCGCACAAACTCATTGAAGAGGCCATGCTGGCAGCCAACGTGTGCAGTGCCGATTTCATTGCGCAAAGTAAACATGTGGGTTTGTACCGGGTGCACGAAGGGCCGACGCCTGAGAAAATTGAAATCCTGCGTAATTTCCTGAAAATTACCGGCATCGGCATGAACGTCAGCGACGACCCGGCACCGGGTGAGTTCCAGGCCATTGCCAACGCCACCAAGGACCGCCCGGACGCGCAGCAAATTCATACCATGCTGTTGCGTTCCATGCAGCAAGCCATTTACACGCCCGAAAACAGCGGTCACTTTGGCCTGGCGTTTGAGGCCTATACCCACTTCACCAGCCCGATCAGGCGCTACCCCGATTTGTTGGTGCACCGGGTCATCAAGGCGATTTTGATCAAGAGCAAATACCAGTTGCCCAATTTGCCGACACCGGGTGAAGCGCACGCCAAGTTGTCCAAGCGGCTGGAGAAAAACCTGGCATCCAAGGTCAAGGAGCCGGGCCAGAAGCCACGCAAGCTCTCAGTCGACATGCAGGCCTGGCAGGCTGCCGGTCTGCATTGCAGTGCCAACGAACGCCGTGCTGATGAAGCCAGCCGTGACGTCGAGGCCTGGCTTAAATGCAAGTACATGCGCGAGCATCTGGGCGAGGAATTCAGTGGTGTGGTCAGTGCCGTCACCAGCTTCGGCATTTTTGTCACGCTTGATGCCATGTTCGTCGAGGGCCTGGTGCACATCACCGAGTTGGGTGGCGAGTACTACCGTTTTGATGAAGCACGGCAAGAGCTGCGTGGCGAGCGCACGGGCATGCGTTACGTGCTGGGAACCCGGGTGCGGGTGCAGGTGAGCCGGGTTGACCTGGATGGGCGCCGCATTGATTTCCGGCTGCTTGCCGAGACCGATGGACTGCTGCCCCGTTTGTCCAAAGACCGCGACCCGGGCACTGAAGGCGCAGATCGAAAAATGTTTGGCGACGATGCCGGTGGGGCCAAGCCCGGTCGGCGTAGCCGCAGCATGACCGAGCCTTTGCCACGTGTTGCCAAGCGCGCCGGTGGTGCCAAAGTCCCTGCTCCAGCCAAAGCCAAGGACAAGGCGCGTAAACCACGTCGCCGCAGTTGACCAACTTCAATAAAACAAAAATCATGACAGAAACAAATAAAGTCGCCCTGGTCACCGGGGCAGGTTCGGGTATTGGTAAAGCGGCTGCGCTGGCCTTGTTGGCCGGCGGCTGGCATGTGGTGCTGGCGGGACGGCGCTTGCAGCCCTTGCAGGATGTGGCGGCCCTGTGTGATAGGCCAGAGCGTGCCCTGGCGGTGTCCGCCGATGTCTCACAAGAGGCTTCGGTGGTGGCGCTGTTTGATGCAGCCGTGCAGAAATTTGGCCGTATCGACGTATTGTTTAACAACGCTGGCGCCAGCGCGCCGCCCGGTGTGCTGCTGGAAGACCTGGCACTGGCCGACTGGCAAAAGGTGGTTGACATCAACCTGACCGGCATGTTCTTGTGCCTGCGCCAGGCCTTTCGCGTCATGAAGGCACAAAACCCGATGGGCGGGCGCATCATCAACAACGGTTCCATTTCCGCCACCACACCGCGCCCCAATTCTGTGGCTTACACCGCCACCAAACACGGCGTGTCGGGCCTGACCAAAACCGCCTCGCTCGATGGTCGCAAGTACAACATTGCAGTGGGCCAAATCGACATTGGCAACGCCGCCACCGACATGACGCAACGCATGCAGACCGGCATTTTGCAAGCCAATAACACGCTGGCCATCGAGCCGGTGATGGACGTGGCGATTGTGGGCCAGTCGGTGCTTTACATGGCTAATTTGCCGTTGCAGGCCAACGTCATGTTTCACACGGTGATGGCCACCAACATGCCGTTTGCCGGTAGAGGGTGATCGTGTTTGCAGGGGCTTGTAGAGTCGACTTTAGTCGACCTGACGCAATTCATTTCGAGATGCATCAATTATCCGGTTAGCGATTTGGCCAGTTGTGACGCCGTCAGCGCCTGCGTTCGCGGCCACTGGTCTGCTACCAGACCATGCTGATAAACGGCCTGGCAGGCCGCATCAAAGTCATTCAGACCCCCGGCCAAACGCGCGCCGATCAAACCTGCCAGGACATCGCCGGTGCCGCCCGTTGCCAATTTGGCGTTGCCGGTGGGGCTGATGACGGGTGTCCGGTGGGCTTGTGTAATCAGTGTGCCGGAGCCTTTGAGCACAACTGTGCAGGCAAACCGCTGCGCCAGTTGGCGCGCACATTCAAGCCGGTTGGCCTGAACCTCAGACGTGCTGCAGGCCAGCAGTTTGGCTGCCTCCAGTGGGTGTGGGGTCAGCACGGTGGTGTGTTGCTGCTGACTACGGGCGCACAGCAGCGCTTGAAGTTGGGTGGATTGGGCAATGGCGTTGAGTGCGTCGGCATCCAGCACCAGTTGTGCCGCAGACTTTAAAAGTTGGGGCAAATGGTCGGCTATGTCGGTGCCACCACCGCAGCCACACACCACACACATGCGGTCCAGGGCCAGGGTCTCCAATTGCCGGAACATCAGTTCGGGCTGGCTTGGGTCAAGTGGCATGGGCTGTTTGTCGAGCAGGCTGACAAACACCCGGCCGGCACCCCCGTGTAAGGCGGCAGAACCCGCCAGCAGTGCCGCACCCGTCATGCCGCTGGCGCCACCGACCACGACCACATCGCCATAACTGCCTTTGTGACTGGCGTGTGCGCGGGTTGTTGACCTCGGCCGACCTGCCAGCCAGGCGCTTGCGGCCAAGTCTGTTTCGGCTTGATCGTGCTGCAAATGCGCAAGCCAGACCGTACCCGCCAGATCACGTCCATGGGCGGTAAAAAGTCCGGGCTTGAGGCTTAGCAGGCTCAAGGTGTGGTTGGCTTTGACACAGGTGGAGCAGGCTGCGCCGGTATCTGCCTGTAATCCGGTGGGTATATCCACCGCCAGCACGGGTGCGCCATTTGTGTTGATGCGAGCAATCCAATCAGCCATCAAGCCAGCAGGCTCACGCAACTGCGAGCCAATGCCCAGTAGGGCATCTATGCACAAGTCGTAGTGCTCAGGCGCATCATCAACAAATTCCACCCCCGCCTCCACCGCGGTTTGATGTGAGATTTTTGTGTCGACGGGTGCCTGCGCGGGGTTACCCAACCAAGTTACCAGAGGCTGCTTGCCCCAGCGTTGCAAATGCATGGCGGCTTCCAGACCGTCACCGCCGTTGTTGCCCGGGCCGGCAGCCACCCAGATGCGTTGGGCATGGGGGGTGATGGCAAGCGCCAGTTGGGCCACCGCCAGACCAGCCCGAGTCATCAAGGTGTGCGGGGGCAGGGCTTGTTGCGCTTGTTGTTCGAGTAGCCGTGTTGACGCCACGTCATGCAGTGCTTGCCATTGGTCAAAGTTGACTTTCTGCATGGCCCAACTCACCTATCAAAATTCAAAATAGTCGCCTTCGCGGGCCAGGCGATAAATGGGGTCTCCGGTGCGGTATGGGTGATTTTCCAAGGCCGCTGCAAAGGCCGCTTCCAGTGCGTCGTCGCTGCGGGTGGGTTCATGGTGGGTGCAAAACAGCGTTTTGACTCCTGCTTTTTTGGCGTACTCAATGCTGGAATGGTAAGTGCCATGCCCCCAGCCTTTTTTTGCCGGATATTCTGATGTGGTGTAGGAGCAATCAGCAATCAGCACATCCACCCCCTTCATGGCACGCGCCAGGTAGTCGTTTTTGGCTTCTACCTCGCTTTGGCATTGCGCAAAACCCGCTTCATCGGGCGCGTAAATGTTGTACGGTGGTTCATGATCACCGGTGAAAAAAATGGATTTTCCGTTTTCGTCAATCCGGTAGCCAAAGTCAACCACCGGATGGTTCATGACATAAGGGGTGACGGTAGCATTGCCAATCTGGATACTTTGTTCCGGCGCCAGGGTGATGTACTCGATACGGGCTTTCATTTCTTCTTCTCGCACCGGAAAGTAGCTGTACTGGAGCTGTACCGCCATCACCTGTTCAATCCCTTTGCCTGACACCGGGTCAAATGCGCCATGCAAACGCATGGTGTTGCCTGCAATAAAATTGGGCAGAAAAAACGGTAAACCTTGAATGTGGTCCCAATGCGAATGGGTGATCAGCACATGGGCGGTTACTGGTAATTCATTCAATAAAGTCTGCGACAGCGGGAAAATACCGGTGCCGGCATCAATGATGATGAGCTCGTTGTTGTCTGTGCGAATTTCAATACAGGTGGTGTTGCCACCATAACGCACAGTGTTGGGGCCCGGTGAGGCGATGGAACCGCGGACGCCCCAAAATTTGACTTTCATGCCATACCTTTAAATTTTTAGAACCGCTGGCAGGCCTGCAAATTGAATGGCAAGCTTTTGATTCGTTTGGTGGTTTTTAAAGCGCATGGGTGCCAATCGTACTGTGAAATTATTTTAATCAACTGAGTTTTGTATTTGGCCTTGGTAAAAACAGTATTTCGTAAATACCCCACTAAAATTCTACCTGTTGGTGCTCGCGACGTGGTTCACATGGCGCAGTTCAACGGGAAGCAGGAGGGTGAGCCAAATTGGCAAGCCTAACCTGCGCTGCCCCCGCAACGGTAAGTGGACGCGCCGCAAGGCGCCGCTTCCATCTCAGCCACTGAGCGTTTTGAACACGCGCTTGGGAAGGCGATGGAGGTTGATTCCACCAGCCCGGATACCGGCCAACACGGTGGTTGCACGCCTGGCGTGAAACCGTGACGCTCACGCACCGTCGGGGACGACGGTGAGGGCTTTTGATGGTTCTTATCTCAATTATGAAAACTTGTATTTCTTCTAGCCGCGTTCGCCTTGGCGCGTCTGTTTGGGCTGTTTTTGCAGCATTTCCGGGGCTGGCACAGGACAAAACGGCCACATTGACTGAGGTGGTGGTGAGCGCCACCCGTTTTGCCGAACCGGCGGCTTCATTGCCAATGGGTGTGAGCGTCATCACGGCCGGTGACATCGAACGATCCGGTGCGGTGACGGTCAACGAGGCAATCTCCAAGCTGCTGGGTGTGCCGGCGCGGCTGGATACCTCTGGGGGCAACAACTACACCCTGGATTTGCGCGGGTTTGGCGAAACGGCAAATTCTAACCAGGTGGTGATCGTCGATGGGCTGCGGCTTAACGAAGGGGATTTTTCGGTCGCGGGTCTGTCCTCGATCCCGGTGGAGTCGATCGAGCGCATCGAAGTGCTGCGTGGCAATGGCGCGGTGTTGTACGGCGAAGGTGCTACAGGTGGGGTGATTGTGGTCACCACCAAGGCTGGAAGTGGTGCGCAGCGGCGCAATGCTGTGCAGGTGTATGGTGCAACTGGCAGCAACGGATTACGAGATTTGCGCGCCACGGCGGTTCTGAACGCCGGGAACTGGTCGCTTGATGTGGCTGCGGATGACCGTCGCAGCGACAACCATCGCGCCAACTTTGCTTCAGTGAATCAAGGCTTGGCCGTGACCGCCCAGTGGAGCAATGACTGGTTGCGAGCCGGACTGCGCAGCGGACGCAATGACCAGCACAGCGGCCTGCCGGGGTCGCTGTCGACGGCTCAGTACGCGGCCAACCCGTGGCAGGCCGACCCAAGTCGGCCCAGCGCCTTGACAGATGACGGCAACGTCACCAAGGACCACGCAGGGGTGTTCGTTGAAGCGGATCTGGCGAATTGGAACCTGGTTGCCGAGACCAACCAGCGCACCAAGAAGTACATGAGTCTCCAATTTGGCTCGATGTACGGTTACGACGTGGATTCCAGCAATACCAGTCTGCGTGCAAGGCACGAGGCTGCCCTGGGCATCGGTGGCTTGGCGCTGGTTTTGGGCTATGACCAGGACGACTGGAAGCGTCGCCTGACAGCGGCCGCCTTTACGCCCATTGGCACCGTGGCTGATGTCAAGTCCGAAGCCTACTACCTGAAAAACGACCTGACCTTGGCCGAAACCGGTACTCGCCTGAGTGCCGGCTGGCGGTCATCGGTGATGAGTAAACACGAAGGTGCATCGGTCAGCGCGCTCAATGAAACCCAGGGCGCCTGGGAATTGGGTGTGAGCCAGCCGCTTTACCCCGGGCTGACGGCTTATGCGCGCTGGGGCAACAGCTTCCGTCTGGCCAATGTGGACGAATTCTCTTTCACCGCGCCCGGAGTGGCCATCCAGGCGCAGACCTCGAACGATCTTGAACTGGGTGGACGCTGGGCGCTGAAGTCCAGCAAGGTCAGTCTGCGCTGGTATCGCAGCGACTTGACCAACGAAATTGGCTACGACCCGTCGGCCAACGGACCGTTTGGGCCGGGATCGGGCGCCAATATCAATTACGACCCGACTCGCCGCGAGGGGCTGGAAGTCGATGTCCGCCAGGCGGTGTCCACGGCGCTGGACCTGAGCCTGAATGCGGCGTTTCGGCAGGCAACCTTCCAAAGTGGGCCGCATAGCGGGAAAACCGTGCCTCTGGTGCCGACCCAAACGTTGAGTTTTCACACCAACTGGCGACCACTGGCTGGCCACAGCCTGGATGCGGGGGTGATGTGGGTGTCGGAGCAACACCCCGGTGGCGATTTTGCGAATGGTTTCAAGATACCGGCCTACACCACCGTCGATGTGCGTTACGCCTACCAGTACCAACAGGCAGAGTTTGCCTTGGGTATCACCAATTTGTTGAACACAAGCTACTACTCGCAGGCCTATCTGAACTTTCTAGGCACTGACGTGGGTATCTACCCGGAAGCCGGCCGCACGGTGACGGCATCGCTTCGGCTCAAGTTTTGAGCAGACGCTGCTTTTGTTTTGTGAAAGACCTTCAACAGTGGCTGCACTGGTATCCATGACCCTAGGCCCGCAGCGCATCGTCTGCCTGACTGAGGAAACCACCGAGTGGCTTTACTTGCTGGGGCAGGAAAGTCGCATCGTCGGTATTTCCGGCTACACGGTTCGGCCGCGGCGGGCGCGGGAGGAAAAGCCGCGGGTGAGTGCTTTCACCAGCGCCAAGATCGACAAGATTCTGGCGCTGCAACCCGACTGTGTGCTGGGTTTTTCCGACATGCAGGCCGACATTGCTGCGGCGCTGATTCGGGCTGGCGTGCAGGTCACGGTGTTCAACCAGCGCAGCGTGGCCGAGATTTTTTCGGTGCTGTACCAGGTCGCGGCGATGGTGGGGCAGGGCGAACAGGGTTTGGCCCTGATGGCTGACATGCAGCAGCAGTTGGTCGCCATTGCCAAGGCAGCGGCCACCTTGCCGCGTCGTCCCAAAATCTATTTTGAGGAATGGGACATGCCGCACATCAGCGCGATCCGCTGGGTGTCGGAGCTGATGGGCATTGCGGGTGGCGACGACTGTTTTCCTGAGTTGACCGCGCAATCGCTGGGCAAACACCGCATCATCGCCGATGGCGCCGAGATCATCCGGCGTGACCCCGACATCATCATTGGCTCCTGGTGCGGCAAGAAATTTCGTCCGGAAAACGTGGCGGCCCGGGCCGGCTGGGGTGAGGTCAAGGCGGTCCAGACCGGGCAACTGTTCGAGATCAAGTCGGCAGACATTTTGCAGCCCGGCCCGGCCGCGTTGACCGATGGTGTGGCCGCATTACACCGCATCGTCATGGCCTGGAGTCAAACATATGCTTGATACTGCAACACTGCGTGTGGCCCGCAGCGAGCTGATCCTGGGTGGCCAAAAAAGTGGCAAGTCGCGCCGGGCCGAGGCGTTGGCGCAAGCCTGGTTGAGCCAGTCCGGCACGCATCAGGTGGTGCTGATCGCCACCGCGCAGGCAGGGGACGACGAGATGCGCCAGCGCATTACACGCCACCAAGCCGACCGGGCGCAGCGCTTGCCGGGCATCACCACGCTGGAAGAGCCCTTGGCGCTGGCCGAAGCCATCTGTAGGTACAGCCGCCGCGACACTCTGATCATTGTGGACTGCCTCACCTTATGGCTAACCAACGGGCTGATGCCGGTGCAGGCGGCACCAGTGGCAGCTCAAAGTCCCGCTGTTGATCAGGCATCACGGACGGCGCAGCTGTTACAAACCATTGCCGACGCAGCCGGACCGCTGGTGCTGGTGGGCAACGAGATTGGCCTGGGTGTGATTCCCATGGGCCGTGAGGTGCGTGCCTTTGTGGATGCGCTGGGGCTGCTGAATCAAAGTGTGGCGCAGCTTTGCCAGCGCGTCACACTGATGGCTGCGGGCTTGCCGCTCACTTTGAAGGAGGCGCAATGAAACAGGCGTTGGTGTTGGTCTGGCTGGTATTTTTGCACACGGTCCATGCCTACCAGGTCTCCGACGACCGGGGTGTTCAGGTCAGTTTTGCCCAGCCGCCCCAGCGCATCGTTAGCCTGTTGCCATCCCTTACCGAGATGGTCTGCGCGCTTGGCCAATGTGATCGGCTGGTGGGGGTGGACCGTTATTCCAATCATCCGGATCATGTCAAGCAACTGCCCCTGGTTGGCGGCGGGCTGGACCCGAACATTGAGGCCATTGTGGCCCTCAAGCCTGATCTGGTGTTGATGGCCACCTCTGCCCAGGCCGGTGCGCGTTTGCAGGCCCTGGGCCTCAAGGTGATGTCACTGGAGCCCAAAACCCATGCCGATGTCAAGCGTGTACTGGAAAGCATGGGCCAGGTGCTGGCTGTGGGTGATGCCAAGCGCGTCTGGCAGGGCATAGAAGCCGGCATGCAGGCGGCCACGCTTTCTTTGCCCGCGCAGGTTAAGACCACGCGGGTGTATTTCGAGGTGAACCGTGCCCCCTATGCCGCCGGTGAGGTGTCCTTTATTGGTGAAACCCTGACCCGGCTGGGCGTTAAAAACATCGTGCCCTCCAACATGGGGCCGTTTCCGCTGATCAATCCGGAGTTTGTGGTGCGTGCCAATCCGGATGTGATCATGGTCGGTGATGTCAATTTTGCGGGCATGGCAGGGCGCCCGGGATGGGCCAGTCTGCGGGCCATTGTGAACCAACAGGTGTGTGTCTTTACGCCGACGCAGTCCGACATGTTGGTGCGGCCCGGCCCGCGTATGGCGGACGGGGCCCGGCTGATGGCGCAATGCCTGCTCAAGGTGTTGCCGTGACCGATATTGGCCGCCAGCAGCGTCGCGCCTCCCGTTTGGTCGGGGGTCTGCTGCTGGTCGGTCTGCTTCTGGTGCTGGTGGGTGCCAGCGTCGGTAGTACCGGCTTTGACAGCGTGTTGAATGTCTGGCACGACCCGCTGGCCTGGCAAATTGTGTGGGACATCCGCTTACCACGCACGCTCGGTGCCTGGGCTGCGGGTGCGCTCTTGGGCCTGGCGGGTGCGGTGGCACAGGGGCTGTTTCGCAATCCGCTGGCTGATCCGTTTCTGCTGGGCAGCGCCTCGGGTGCGTCGCTGGGTGTCGCGCTGGCACTGGTACTGTTGGGGGTGTCGCCGTTTGCGGCGGACTGGCTGGTACGCGTGGGCTTGACCGGTGCCGCCTTTGTTGGTGCGGTGCTGGCGGTGCTGTTGACACTGGTGCTGGCACGCGGCGTGCAGCACACCCTGCGCCTGTTGTTGGCCGGGGTCATTGTGGGGGTGGTACTGGGGGCCTTGACTTCCCTGGTCATGCTGATGGAGCCCGAAGTAATGCAGTCCATGCAGGCGTTCATGCTGGGCAGCACCGGTTTTGTCGGCTGGACTTCCTGGCTGTTGATGGTGGCGGCCTGGGTGGTGTGCAGCGTCGTGGCCTGGGTGTTGAGCCCGGTGCTGGACGGCCTGAGCCTGGGCGAGGCCACGGCTGCCAGCCTGGGCCTACCGCTGGCGCGGATGCGGGTGGCGCTGGTGGCGGTGCTGGCCCTGGCCACTGGCACAGCGGTGGCACAAACCGGTCTCATTGCGTTTGTCGGTCTGGCCGCGCCGCACTTGGTGCGCTCGGTGACCAAGACCACGCACCAACGCCTGATCGTTTTGTCGAGTCTGATGGGCGGTGTGCTGCTAATGGGCGCCGACGTGTTGGCGCGCGGCCTGATGGCCCCGCAGGAGCTGCCGGTTGGTGTGCTCACTGCCGTACTTGGTGGTGGTTACCTGCTGTGGTTGATGCACCGCAGCACCCGCTCAACTGCAGGGACCGGTCTATGAGCCAGGGGATGTTGTCTATCGCACTTCAGGCCCGCGGCATCAACGCCAGCTTGGGCGACGCGCACATCTTGAAGGACATTGATCTGGTCCTGCCCGCCGGGCGCTGGACCAGTATCGTTGGCCCCAACGGGGCTGGCAAGTCGACCCTGCTCAAGGTGCTGGCCAATCTGTTGCCCCACACCGGCAGCGTCAGTCTGCTGGGCCAGCCCGTAGCTACCTTGCCTGCCAGGGCGCGGGCACAGCAGTTGGCCTGGCTGGGTCAAAACGAGGTGACGGGTGACGATTTGACGGTGTGGGATGTGGTGATGCTGGGGCGTTTGCCGCACCAGACCTGGCTGGCCGCGCCCAGCGCGGCCGACCATGGCGCGGTCGAACAAGCCTTGCGCGCCACCCAGGCCTGGGACTGGCGCGGCCGCACGCTGGGCCAACTTTCGGGCGGCGAGCGCCAGCGTGTGCTGCTGTCCCGCGCGCTGGCGGTGCAGGCGCAGGTGCTGTTGATGGACGAGCCGCTGGCCAACCTGGACCCGCCGCACCAGGCCGACTGGCTGCACATGGTGCGCAGCCTGATTGCCCAGGGCAAGACCGTGGTCAGCGTGCTGCATGAAATTTCGATGGCGCTGCACGCCGACGACATGGCCATCATGGCGGCAGGGCGCATTACGCACCAGGGTGCTTGCGCTGAGCCCGCCACCCACTGCGCCCTGGAGGCCGTGTTTGGCCACCGCGTCACCGTTTACCCACTGGCGAATCAGTGGGTGGCCTTGCCGCGGTAAATGGCGCCAGCCGACCCACTGCAAATACATGACTGTGCTTTTTCATGGCGGCCATTGCCAGTCTGCGCTGTCAGATTTGAGGGCGCATGCCGATTTGGTATTTTGTGTGTCAAAATGACGTACAAATCAATCGTTTAGGAGCCGTACATGCCATCGATCGCATCACATACCGAGTCAGCACGCATCAATTTGCGCACCAGCCCCGAGGCCAAAGCGCTGATCGAGCGTGCTGCCGCGCTGATGGGCACCACGGTGTCGGGCTTTATGCTGCAAAGTGCCTACGAATCGGCCAGCCGGGTGGTGGCAGGGCAGGAAACGCTGACGCTGTCGGACCGTGATCGAGATGCCTTTTTGGCCGTGTTGGCAAATCCGCCCAAACCGACGCAGGCGCTGATTGACCTGATGAAGCTCACGGCATGAATCTGGTTGTCACCGAGCTTGCACCGCATCATGACCGCTCGGACTTTGATTGTGGCGAGCCGGCGTTGAACCAGTTTTTGCAACGCCTTGCGCGTCAGCAGTCGGCCCGTGATTTCAGCAAGTCTTATGTGGCGTGTCAGCCCGATTTGCCACAGATTTTTGGCTTTTACGCCATCAGCTCGGGCTCGATCGACTTTGCCCATTGGTCGCCGGACTTGCGTTTGCCACGTTACCCGGTGCCGGTGGCGCGCTTGGGCCGTTTGGCGGTGGACACGCGCGCTCAAGGACTAGGCATTGGGCGGGTGCTGCTGAGTCACGCGGTCAATCTGGCGCTGATGCTCTCGGCCCACATCGGGCTCTATGCCTTGATCGTGGATGCCAAAGATGAAGCGGCTGTCGCGTTTTACATCCGACATGGGTTTGTCCGCTTTCCCGACCGGCCGCTGAAGCTGTTTTTGAGCCTGGATATTGCACGCCGGGCACACCAGCCTATATTTGCCTCACCAGGAGCAGCGCATTAACCTCGACTACCCCACTTTGGACGCCATGCGCCGCCAGCACCCGGCCTGGCGCTTGCTGGTGGCCGACCACGCGCCGCTGATTGCCAGTTTTTTGCAGCGCGTGTTTGTGGTTCCCAACGTGCGCGTCATGGCGCAGTCGACGCTGGTCGAGGCCCTTGAAGACAGCTTGTTCGGCCTGCGCCAGCAGTTGGGCGAACAGGCTTTCCCCAAAAGTGCCAGCGACTACCTGAACGACTGGGCCGCCCTGGAGCGCGGCTGGTTGCGCAAGTTTTATCCGCCTGGTAGTGACGAGGTTCACTTTGACCTGACGCCCGCCACCGAGCGCGCTTTGAGCTGGTTGGCCAGTCTGACCGACCGCGCGTTTGTAGGCACCGAGTCCCGCCTGCTGACGCTGTTTGACCTGCTGCAGCAAATGCGTCAGGGCAGCGAGACCGACCCACAGGCCCGTGTGCGTGAGCTGCACAAACGCCGCGATGCCATCGACGACGACATCGCCCGCGTGCTGGCGGGCAACATGCCGCTGCTGGACGACACCGCCCTGCGCGAGCGCTTCATGCACTTCACCGCGCTGGCACGTGAGCTGTTGACTGATTTTCGTGAGGTCGAACACAACTTTCGCACCCTCGACCGCAGCGTGCGCGAGCGCATTGCGCTGTGGCAGGGCGCCAAGGGCGCCTTGCTGCAAGCTATTTTGGGTGAGCGCGATGCCATTGCCGAGTCGGATCAGGGCAAGAGTTTTCGCGCGTTCTGGGACTTTTTGATGTCGCAGTCGCGCCAAGAAGAGTTGACAAACCTGCTCGAAGACGTGATGGCGCTGCCCCCGGTGGCGGGCCTGCAGCCCGACCCGCGCCTGAAACGGGTGCACTACGACTGGCTTGACGCTGGTGAACACGCGCAGGCCACGGTGGCCTTGCTGTCGCAGCAGTTGCGCCGTTTCCTTGACGACCAGGCCTGGCTGGAGAATCGCCGCATCATGGACATTGTGCGCAGCATCGAGGCGCGTTCGCTGGCAGTGCGTGATGCCGTGCCAGTGGGTGATTTCATGGCCATTGACGAGCAGAGCGCCAGCGTCACGCTGCCCATGGAGCGCCCGCTCTACACCCCGCCCGCCAAACTGGTGCTGGACAACCTGACGCTGTTGGCCGGCGAGGGCGACCTCGACACCACTGCGCTGTTTGACCAGGTCCGTATTGACAAGGCGCTGCTGGCCGGGCAGGTGCGCCAGATGCTGCAGCAGCGTGCGCAAGTCACATTAAGCGAGGTGCTGACCGTGCACCCGTTGCAACACGGCTTGGGCGAGCTGGTCGCTTATTTGCAACTGGCCAGCGAATCAGCGCAAGCCGTGGTGGATGAGTCGGTGCTGGAGTCGGTTCAGTGGTCGACTGAAACAGGCATGCGCCAGGCTCACTTGCCCAGAGTGATCTTTGTAAGGTGATGATGCAAACCACAAACCCAACGACAGACCTGATCACAGGTCCGGCCGCAAGCCCGACCCAGAGCAATGACTTGTTTGGTGTGCCAGTGATGGCGTCGCCGCCGAAGCCAAAACCGCCTAAGCCGGTGCCCGAGGCGGTGCCTAAAAATGTCCCAGAAGCAGTCAGCCCCGATGCTCCCAAGCCTGGCTACGACCTCACCAGCCTGGTGGTCCCGCTGCTCAAAAGTGTGCTTTACCGCGACGACGACCCGGCGCTGTGGGCAGCCTTGCTGGCGCTGCAAGCCCGTGTGCGCGACCATGTGGCCGTGCTGGCGCTCGACCTGGTGCTGGACGAATCCGAGGGCTATGCCTTTCTGAAAGCCCGCCCCGACCCCGAGGATGAGGCCGCACCCAGGCCACCGCGGCTGGTGGCGCGCCGCCCCTTGAGCTTTCAGCTGAGCCTGTTGCTGGCCTTGTTGCGCAAGAAACTGGTCGAGTTCGATGCCAGCGGCGGTGACACGAGGCTGGTGTTGTCCCTGGAGGCCGTGGTTGAGCTGGTGCGGGTGTTCTCGCCGGTCAGCAGCAACGAAGCGCGCCTGATGGACCAGGTGCAAACTCAGCTCAACAAACTCATCGAGCTGGGTTTTGTGCGCAAGCTCAAAGCCGTCAGTACCCGCGCGGCCAGCCCCGACTATGAGGTGCAACGTATTTTGAAAGCCTTTGTCGATGCCCAATGGCTGTCCGATTTTGACGCCCGGCTGGCCACCTACCAGGCGCATTTGGCGCAAGACGGAGGCCGGGATGACTGATGCACTGATGCCCGGCGAACTCGACTTTGCCAGCCCTGACACCCTGGCCGGCTTTCGGCTGATGCGCCTGGAGGTGTTCAACTGGGGCACCTTTGACAAACGCGTTTGGGTGTTTCGCCCGGACGGCAAAAACGCCTTGCTGACTGGCGATATTGGTTCGGGCAAGTCCACGCTGGTCGACGCCGTGACCACGCTGCTGGTGCCCGCGCAACGCATTGCCTACAACAAGGCGGCCGGCGCCGACGCCAAGGAGCGCACGCTGCGCTCCTATGTGCTGGGCTATTACAAGTCGGAGCGCAACGAGGCCAGTGGCAGCGCCAAGCCGGTGGCGCTGCGCGACACGCGCAGTTATTCGGTCATTCTGGGTGTTTTCCATAACGCGGGCTTTGACAAAACCGTCACGCTGGCGCAGGTGTTCTGGTGCCGCGAGGCCACCGGGCAACCTGAGCGTTTTTATACCGTGGCCGAGTCCGCCCTGAGCATTGCCGACGACTTTGGCCACTTTGGCAGCAGCATTGAACCGTTAAAGAAGCGCTTGCGCAAAACGGGCGTGGCGCTGTTTGACAGCTTTCCACCCTACAGCGCGCAATCACGGCGCCTGCTGGGTGGTTTGAGTGAGCAGGCGCTGGAGTTGTTTTTGCAGACCGTGTCGATGAAGTCGGTGGGCAACCTGACCGACTTTGTGCGCCAGCACATGCTGGAGCCCTTTGACGTGGCACCCCGGGTGGCTGCGCTGATTGCGCACTTTGACGACCTGAATCGCGCCCATGCCGCCGTGCTCAAGGCCAAGCAGCAACTGGATTTGCTTAATCCGCTGGTGGCCGACTGCGACCGCCATGCCGCCGTGCTGGCCGCCGCCGACGAACTGCGCGCCTGCCGCGACGGGCTGCGCGACTACTTCAGCCGCCTGAAACTGGGGCTGATTGACCTGCGCCTGAATCATTTGAATGACGAGCTGCGCCGCGACAGCGCCAAAGTGAACCAGCTTGAGGAGCAACACGAACAGCAGCGTCTGCAAGAGCGTGAACTGCGCCAGGCTCTGGCCACCAGCGGTGGCGACCGGCTGGCCGCATTGGGGCGCGACATTGCCCAGCGCCAGCAAGAGGTGACGCGCCGCCGCAGCACCGCCGCCCGTTATGACGAACTGCGCCTGGTGCTGGACTTGCTGCCCGTGGCCAGCACGGACGACCTGCTGGCGCGCCTGCAGACCTGTGCCGAGCGCACGGCCACTGAGACCGCACTGGCCGACGCAGCGCAAAACCAGGTGACTGAGCGCAGTGTGGCGCTGACCCAGGGCCGCCAGGCGCATGGCCTGCTGGTGGACGAAATCACCAGCTTGCGGGCGCGCCGCAGCAACATCGATGCCCACTCCATTCGCATGCGCGCCGAGCTGTGCACCGCCCTGGGGCTGGAGGTGGACAGCATGCCGTTTGCCGGTGAGCTGATCGAAGTGCGCGAGGACCAGCGCGACTGGGAAGGTGCGGCAGAGCGCCTGCTGCACAACTTTGGCTTGTCGCTGCTGGTGCCCGACGCCGTGTATGCGCAGGTGGCGCAGTGGGTGGACCAGACCCACCTGAAAGGCCGGCTGGTGTATTTCAGGGTGCGCGCCGAGGTGCGGGCGCAGGCGGTGAGTCTGCACCCGGATTCACTGGTGCGTAAACTGGTGGTTAAACCCGACTCGGTCTTTTACGCCTGGCTGGACCGCGAGTTATGCCAGCGTTTTGATGTGGCCTGCTGCGCCAACCAGGAGCAGTTTCGCCGCGAAGTGCGCGCCATCACCCGTGCCGGGCAGATCAAGTCGGGCGGTGAACGCCACGAAAAGGACGACCGGCATCGCCTGGACGACCGCAGCCGCTACGTGCTGGGCTGGAGCAATGCCGCCAAGCTGGCCGCACTGGATGCCAAACGCCGGGTGCTCGAAGCCGAGTTGGCGCAGTTGGGCAGCCAGATTGCGCAGGCACAGCAGCAATTGGCACAGTGCCAAAACCGGCTGGCGACGCTGGCCAAATTGGTGGAATACCGCGATTACAGCGCGCTTGACTGGACCACGCCGGCCGCCCAAGCCGCCGTGCTCGAAGCAGAACGCCGCCAATTGGAGTCGGCCTCGGACGTGCTGCAGACCCTGACCATACAGCTCAAGGCACTCGAAGGCGCACAACTGCAAACCGAGCGGTCAAGCCGTGAGCTGCGGGAAAAGCGCGCCAAAACCGAGCAAAAAATCACCGACATCACCCAGTTGCAAGCAGACACCCAGGCGCTGCTGACGGCCACTGTGCCGCCAGAGGCAGGGCAGGGTGCAGCGCCGGTGGCGGGCAGCCAACGCCTTGACCAGTTGCGCAACCAGATTTTGGGTGTCCATGTGCTCACGCTGGAATCTTGCGACAACCGGCAGCACGAGATGCGCGTTGCACTGCAAGCCATGATCGAAGCGCAAGACGGTAAAGCACGCGATCTGGTCGAAAAAATCGTGGGTGCCATGCGCAATTTCCGGCATCGTTTCCCGCTCGCCACGCAAGACACCGACGCCTCGGTGGCCGCAGCGGGTGAGTTTCGCGCCCTGCTCAAGCAGCTCGCGGTGGACGACCTGCCGCGCTTCGAGGCCAAGTTCAAAGACTTGCTAAACCAGAACACCATCAACCAGGTGGCGCAGTTCAGTGCGCAATTGAACAAGGAGCGCGAAACCATCAAGGAGCGCCTGGCGTTGATCAACCAGTCGCTGACGCAAATTGACTACAACCTGGGGCGCTTCATCGAGTTGCAAGCCCAGGTGACACCTGACCCGGAAGCGCGTGACTTTCAGACCGACCTGCGGCATTGCCTGGACGGCGCCATTTCGGGCAGCGCCGCCAGCGACGACGGCCAGTACTCCGAGGCCAAGTTTTTGCAGGTCAAGGCCATCATCGAGCGCCTGCGTGGCCGCGAAGGCCAGTCCGAGCTAGACCGCCGCTGGAGCGCCAAGGTGACCGACGTGCGCAACTGGTTTGTTTTTGCCGCCAGCGAGCGCTGGCGCGAAGGTGGTCTGGAACACGAGCATTACTCCGACTCGGGCGGCAAATCCGGTGGTCAAAAGGAAAAACTGGCCTACACCATTCTGGCCGCCAGCCTGGCCTACCAATTTGGCTTGGTGCGCGGCGAGGTGCGCTCGCGGGCGTTCAGGTTTGTGGTGATTGACGAGGCCTTTGGGCGCGGCTCGGACGAGTCAGCGCAGTTTGGTCTCAAGCTGTTTGCCGAGCTCAATTTGCAATTGTTGATCGTTACGCCGCTGCAAAAAATTCACATCATCGAACCCTTTGTGGCCAGCGTTGGTTTTGTCCACAACGACGAGGGGCGCGACTCCAAGTTGCGTAACCTGAGCATTGAGGAATACCGGACGCAAAAAAATGCCTTGCAGTCGGCGGCTACGGCGGCCGCGTTGGAAGAACCCGCTGCATGAACTGGACCCGCCCCGCCGACCTGCGCGCACAGACGCTCAAGCTGTGGGACAAGGGAGAGTTGCTGCGCGCCCTGATCGACCCCACAAGCTGGCAACCCAGGCGGCTGCGGCTGGTGGTGCCCGGGTCCAACGAGCTTGGCGACCAGCTTGACGCCGTGCGCGCCTGGCTGCCTGAACTGCAGGGTGTTCCGCAAGTGCACCTGGTCTGGCGCGAGTTCACGCACCGGCTGCTGGGCGTCAGCAGCCTGCCTGCCGAGTGCTGGCTTGACAGCTTGCCCGATGCCCTCGCCCTGATTGGCAAGACCCGGGAGGCGCGCCGGTTTGAGGTGTTGTTGCAGGCCACCCGCGCCCATGACGCGACCCTGTTCGATTGCTTGCTGCCCTGGTTGCAAAAGCGCCCGCTCATCGCCCTGGCTTTGGCTGACGACTGGCCGCGCTTGTTGTCGGTGCTGCGCTGGATACAAACCCACCCGCGCCCGGGCATTTACCTGCGCCAGGTGGATTTGCCCGGTGTCGACAGTAAATTCATCGAGTCGCAACGCGGCGTCTTGACCGAACTGCTGGACCTGTGCTTGCCGCCACACACCATAGATGCCAGCGCCACCGGCGCAACGCAGTTCTGCCGCCGCTATGGCTTCAAGGACAAGCCGCTGCGTATCCGCCTGCGTGTGTTGGATGCGGCGCTGGCGTTGCCGGAACTCGGGCCGGACCAGGACATCACACTCACCCAGACCGACTTTGCCCAGCTGGTGCTGCCCGTGCAACGTGTCTTCATCACCGAAAACGAGGTCAACTTTTTGGCGTTTCCCCCGGTGGCGGGCAGCGTGGTGATTTTTGGTGCTGGTTACGGCTTTGAAGTGCTGTCGGGCGCCGCGTGGCTACAGCACTGCAGCGTGTTTTACTGGGGTGATCTGGACAGCCACGGCTTTGCCATTCTGGACCAATTGCGCGCGCACCTGCCCCATGCAAAGGCGCTGCTGATGGATGAGGCCACGTTGCAGGCCCACAGCGCCCAATGGGTGCAGGAGCCGGTGCCCGCGCTGCGCCAACTGAACCGGCTGACTGCGCCCGAGACCGCGCTTTGCCAGTCGCTCATCACCGGTGACGTGGCTGCGTCTGTCGCCCTGTCGCAGACACACTGGCCGCTGGGGCAGGCGATCCGGCTGGAGCAGGAACGTCTGGCATTTGGCTGGGTGCAGCAGGCGCTTCGCTGCTTGGTGGAGCCCAATGCTGACGTGCTGGGCCAAGCCTGCGGGTCTGGGTGAATCTGCATGAAAATGGGGATGCCATTTATTTATATCCGCTATCGAAATTGACGCGGGTAACGTAATCTCAACGGTTTACATCAGCTGTTTTTTTGTTGTTATCCTGATCAGAGTCTTTCCTTTGGAGCTTCATTGATGCGCCTGCTTCACTACCTTGAAATTGAAAACTTCAAACGCTTTGGTCACAAACAGCGTATTGAGCTTGATCACCCGGCTGTGCTGATTGGCCCCAATAATTGCGGTAAAACCAGCGCCATTCAGGCCTTGGCGCTGTGGTCGCAGGCGCTGCAAACCTGGTACGACATGCGCAAAGACTCCGCTGCCAAAGAGCGCACTGCAGCCCCCCTGAACCGACTGAGCATTGTGGCTGTGCCGGTGCAGCGTATTCGTTTTTTTTGGCACAACACGGTGGTCCGGGCTGACCGGGAAGACATCACGTTAACGCTCACCGTCGGTGTTGAGTTCAATGGGAAAGTGCACAGTGTGCCAATGCGCTTTCGCAACCGGGGTGATGAGGTGGTGTATTGCACGCCGGGTGAGTCGGTCTTGGGCAATTCGGAACTGCTGGCTCACGCTGCCAGCATTCGGGTTGAGTTGCTGTACCCCATGTCGGGTCTGGAGACAGAAGAGGCAATTTTGCAGCCGGGGCGAATTGACGTGTTGCTTGGTCAGGGGCAGACTGCGCAGGTATTGCGCAACTTGTGCCTGATGGTGGCCAAGAACACACCAAACGACTGGCGCCGTGTTGTTGCATTGATGCAGCGGCTGTTTAACGTGAGCTTGGACACACCCCAAGAGACCACGCGGGGTGCCATCGAGATGCGTTACACGCAGCCGGGCGTGCGCGAGGCGCTTGACCTGTCTTCCAGCGGCCGTGGTTTCCAGCAAATGCTGTTGATTTTTGCTTATCTGTACGCGCACAAGCGTAGCGTGTTGCTGATTGATGAACCTGACGCACACCTTGAAATCTTGCGGCAAAAGCAGGTGTATGTATTGCTTCGGGACATTGCAGCAGAAAACCATTCCCAGGTGGTGATGGTGACCCATTCGGAGGTGATTCTGGATGAGGCACTGGACAACAATTTGACGCTGTTGATCAACGGCAAAGCAGACGATTTGGCGCGCAAAACCGAAATACGCAACAGCCTGAAACACTTTGGTGCCGACCATTACATCAAGGCGCGTGAACGGGGGTACGTGTTGTATGTGGAGGGGGGCACTGATGTGGACATGCTGCGCGCACTGGCTGAGCGGCTTGAACACCCGGTTGCCAAGGTTTGGGATGAGCGCATCAACTCGTTTTATGTACAAAACAATTACCCCGACAAGTCGCTGGAGAGCGAGTTGGAACGGGTAGAAGGTGGCTTTGGCATCACCCCGCGCGACCATTTCAACGGTCTATGCAAATTGTTGCCCCACCTCAAAGGCCTGGCCATTCTGGATAACGACGGGCGTGATCGGACGGGCGGTGTGGAAGGTGCCCTGCGTTTGTCTTATTGGCGACGTTACGAGGCGGAGAATTATTTTGTGACACCCGAAGTGCTGCGGCGTTATGCAGTTGAACAATTCATGGATCTGGAGTTGTTTGGTGGGTTTTCTGTGGAAATTGACGAGGTGCTTGATGCCCTGGTCTTGGAGCAGGTTTTCGACGCACTTGATGCGGATTTTCAAGCCTGGAAACAAGCTCCCGCAGAGGCCGCGCGCATTGTCTGGGAAGCCAAGACCCAGCGGCTCAAGCTCAGCACCTTTGCCGAAGAATTTTTTAGGCAATTGGCGGGTCGGGTGATGGGCGGAATGTTGCTCAAGAAAGGTGAACTGCACCGTTTGGTCGCCATGGTGGATCCCAAAATGATTGCCGTTGAGGTCGTGGAAAAGCTTGACTTGCTCAACGCGCTCTTTGAATCAGCAAACCGGCATTTGCCAGGCGATACCGTGAGCAATTGACCATCCTCCCTCAATCTGCCTTGCCGACTTGATTTTTAACCGAGAAAAGAATAATGACTTTTGCACTTCCCACCCTTGACGATATTCGCTCGATAGCCCTGACCCAGGTGCTGCAGCACAAAATCGACCATAAAACCAAGCCACGCGGCTCACTGGGCCGGCTTGAAGCGCTGGCGCTGCAATTGGGCGAAATTTTGGGCACCGACAGCCCCGTGCTCACAGACCCGCAATTGGTGGTGTTTGCCGGCGACCACGGGCTGGTGCGCCGCGGTGTCTCGGCTTTTCCTAGCGACGTGAGCTGGCAGATGGTGGAAAACTTTCTGGCCGGCGGCGCGGCCGTGAGTGTGTTTTCACGCGCCAACCAGATCGCGCTCACAGTGGTGGATTGCGGTGTCAAGCATGATTTTCTGGCGGGTCTACCCGCTGGTACCGGGCGCCCGGGGCTGCGGGTGTGCAAGGTGCCCGGGGCCGAGCAGGGCACGGCCGACTCCAGCGAACAACCGGCCATGACCCTGCAGCAATGCCAGCAAGCCCTGCAACACGGCCTCAACCTGGTCAAAATCCTGCCGGGCAATGCCCTGTTGCTCGGTGAAATGGGTATTGGCAACACCTCGGCGGCATCGCTGCTGCTGGCACGCTTGGCCAGTCTTGACATTGAACTGTGCACCGGTGCCGGTACTGGCCTGGACTTTGAAGCCGTGCAGCGCAAGACCACCATCCTGCGCGAGGTGTTGGCGCGCCACCCCGATGCCCAGGCGCCGCTGGACGCCCTGGCCGCGTTCGGTGGTTTCGAGATCGCCACCATGGTCGGTGCCGTGCTCCAGGCAGCGCATGAGCGCCGCGTGATTGTGGTGGACGGTTTTATTGCCAGCAGCGCGGTGTTGGTGGCACACGCGTTGCAGCCGCTGGTGCTGCAACGCTGTGTGTTTGCTCACCGCTCGGGTGAGCGTGGCCATGAGTTCATGCTGCAATATTTAGGCGTGCAGGCGCTGCTGGACCTGGGATTGCGTTTGGGCGAAGGCTCGGGTGCGGCACTGGCCTGGCCACTGTTGCAGGCGGCCTGCGCCATGCTGCGCGAGATGGCCAGTTTCGAGTCAGCCGGGGTGTCGGAAAAGACCACGGAAACAGCCCTGGCAGGGTAATGTCCAGCGCGCACGTCATCGTATCCACCCCGACTGACCCTTGAACAACATGCCCTTATTTTTGCTTCAATTCATTCGCCATTATTTGCTGAGCCTGCAGTTCTTTACCCGCATTCCGGTCACCGGGCGGCTGGCGGATTGGGTGGGTTTTAGCCCGGCCATGTTGCGGGCCAGTGCCGGCCATTTTCCGGGGGTTGGTGTTTTGATTGGAGGCATGCAGGCACTTTTTACTGCTGGCCTGTTGGCTGGCTTGCCGCCCACCGGCTCGGCTCCGCTGGTGGCTGCGGCGCTGGGAACCGCCCTGGGGGTGTTGTTGACCGGCGCTTTTCACGAAGACGGGCTGGCCGACGTGGCCGATGGTCTGGGCGGCAGTGCGGACCGCGACCGGGCTTTGCTCATCATGAAAGACTCGCGGGTCGGCGCTTTTGGTGCCATTGCCGTGGTGCTGGTGCTGCTGTGCAAGGTGGCGCTGTTGGCATTGCTGGGCGACGTCAGCGGACCGCTGCTGGCGGCCGCGCTGTTTGTGGCCCATGTCGCCTCGCGCACCTGGCCATTACTCTCCATTCGATTGCTGCCGCATGTGGGTGATGCGGCGGGTTCCAAGTCAAAACCGCTGGCGGATCAGATCAGCGCGTTGGCTTTGTTTACTGGCTTGCTCTGGTGTGGTTTGGCGCTGGCCTTGGTGGTCTATGTTCAGGCAGAGACGGCTTACATTGCCATCCATGTCACCGACGACGGTTTGCTGCAGGCCTTGTTCAATGCGCTCTTGGCCTCCGGGCTGGCCTGGGCCGTGATGACGCGCTGGTTCTGGCGGCGTCTGGGTGGCTTCACCGGTGACTGCCTGGGGGCCACGCAGCAGGTCTGCGAAGTCGCTTTTTACCTGGGGCTGGGGTTGAGCCTGTGATCTGGCTGGTGCGCCATGCGCAGCCGCTTGTTGCGCCTGGCGTTTGTTACGGTGCGCTGGATGTGCCCGCCGATGTGGACGCGACGCAGCAAACGGCCCGCGGTCTGGCGCAGCGCCTGCCGCCCGGGGTTCGGGTGCAAACGTCACCGTTGCAGCGCTGCCAGCAACTGGCCCAAGCCCTGCAAGTTCTGCGGCCAGATGTGAGTTTTCACACCGAGGTGCGGCTGGCCGAGATGAATTTTGGCACTTGGGAGGGCCGCCGCTGGGATGCGTTGTCGCCTGAAGCCTTGGATGCCTGGACAAACGACTTTTGGCGCCATCGCGTCGGTGGTGGCGAAAGTGTGGCCGACGTCATGGGCCGTGTGGCAGAGGTGTGGGAAGTTGCCATGGTAGCCAGCCTGACCAATGTGCCGCAAGTTTGGCTAACCCACGCCGGGGTGATTCGGGCCGCGCGCTTGATCGCGTCGGGTCAGCGCGAGGTGCGTACGGCGGCGGATTGGCCAGCGGCCGCACCTGGTTATGGGCAGTGTTGGCGTTACCAGATGCCGTCGGTTTGGCTGGAAGATGCGAGTTGACCGTGGCCGGGCACAGTCGTTGCCCGGATGCAGCGCAGCGAAATCCGGGAGTCGTCCCGCGGAAAGCGCCGTCAGCCCATCTTGAACGGCCTTACGCCAGCACCACCTCGCCCACGGTTCTGCGCATGATCACTTTGCCGTGCCGGATCGACACCAGTGCATGCCCCTGTGTGCGCAGCAACTCGTAGTCACTCTCGGCTGACAGCAGTACCAGATTGGCAGGGCGGCCCACTTCGATGCCGTAACCTTCGCCCAGTGCCATCGCCCGGGCGCTGTGGTCGGTGACAAAGTCCAGGCAGCGCTGCAGGTCATCAAAACCCAGCATGTGGCAGATGTGCAGCCCGGCGTCCAGGATGCGCAGGATGTTGCCGTTGCCCAGCGGGTACCAGGGGTCGATGATGGAGTCTTGTGAGTGTGATCACCCAATTTGATGGACTGATATTCACGAACGGTGATGGTTGGAGCGGCCAAGATTTTCAGGTTGCACAGCAAAACGGCACCAGTATCGCTACGGGTGCCGTTTTGGCTTTGGGCGG
>Ga0208863_1000276_pt1 | contig 62123 bp, 50 predicted proteins | sample RifOxyD3_FD_184040 | JGI IMG/M metagenome (GOLD analysis project Ga0208863, IMG submission 184040) | Soil microbial communities from Rifle, Colorado - Rifle Oxygen_injection D3 (SPAdes) | ecosystem: Environmental > Terrestrial > Deep subsurface > Rock core/Sediment | place: Rifle, Colorado... | reverse complement strand
GGAACATCAAGCGGACAAAAAGCAGGATGATCTCCTGCCGGAAAAAAAGATACATCATGGCTGCGATGGCCAGGAAAGGGCCATAAGGGATGACAGTCTTGCCGCCCTTGCCCTGTTTGACCATGGCCCAGACGCCCACTACCGTACCCAGCACCGAGCTGGCAAATACCACAAAGGGCAAGGACTGCCAGCCCAGAAAAGCGCCGATCATGGCCAGCAGCTTGATATCACCGCCACCCATGCCTTCCCGTTTGGTGAACAGGTAATAGCCCATGGCCACCAGATAAAGACTCCCCCCCCCGAACAAAATCCCCAATCCGGCATCCTGCCAGCTAACAAACGGATTGACAAAGGAGAGAGCAAAACCCAGGACAATGCCGGGCAGGCTGATCACATCGGGGATGATCTGGTGTTGAACATCTATAAAGATAACAACAAGCAGGGCCGCGCAAAAAACAAAATAAACAGGATAAAGAATGGTAAAACCAAAGTGCTGGTACAAGGCCAAGGCCAGAAACGTCATGGCTGCCTCAACCAAAGGATAGCGCCAGGAAATTCGCTCTCCACACTGCCGACATCGGCCGCGCAGAACTATAAAACTCAGGAGAGGAATATTGTCATACCAGGAAATGGGCTTTTTACAGGACTGGCAATGGGAGGCCGGGAAAACGATGGAGCCGCCTTCCTCAGGCAAACGCACAATGACCACATTGAGAAAACTGCCGATCAGAGACCCGAACAGAGCGACAAAAATAAAAAGCATATCCTCACCCATACGTCTTGTTTACCTATCTGGACATCCCAAGGATTAACTTAAATATCATCAAACAACTTACCATTTCGCACACACAACTCCCTGTTGCCAAACCGCAAAATTCTCTGCTATAGTACCCTGTAAAATTTCCAGTCACAATAGGCCATTGATCAAATTAGTAACCGTTCACCGGGGCGGTCACCAAAGCACCAATAACCGCCGGACTGTAACCGTTCAGCAGTGCCGCAGATTTGGACAAGCGGATCGGCGCTGCGTACCTCGTGTACGTAAGCCAGGCCGATCGTCCGAAGATGTGGTGCTGCTGAACGGTTACCCCTACTCCGCCACCTCATAGGTGGTTTCCATGGAGGAAGTGCTTTCGTTAGCAGGGCGGGCCTGGTCAAAGGCGGTGACTGAGTAATACCAGAGACCTTTACCCTTAGGCGGTTTTACATCCAGAAAAGAAAGCCCTGCCCCGCCAACCTCGCCGATGCGCTCCGGCTTCTGGCTCTTGGCCGAGCGGCGATAGATGCGAAAACCTGCCAGATCCGGTTCCGCAACCATCTCCCAGATAATCTTGACCCCCTCCCGAGTGGCCACAGTCCGGACCTTCTGGGGCGGGGCCGGAGGCATAAGGTCACGCGGCACGGCGCTTAAGGCCGCGCTTGCCCTACCCGATGCCGTGGTTCCCGCATACAGTCGCAAAGCCCGCACTTTGTACCAGTAGGCCTTCCCGTTTCGCAAGCCCTTATCCACATAGACCAGCCCCTCTATCGGCTCACCCGGCATCTCGGCAAAAGTTTCTCCACCGTCGCTTGAGCGGGACACCTGATAGCGCATGGAGCCGGAGGCAGGCGCCCCGTCCAGCAAGCCAGTTGGCGGCTGCCAGCGCAGGGTCAGAAGCTTGTCCCCTTCCTCAATCCTGAAATTCATGGGAGCCAGGAGTGGGGTATCCCAGACAACCGAAACGGTATTTGAATCATCACTGCTGACAAACCAGCCCGCCTTGCTCCGCACCCGATACACATAACGGTGATTTGGCCGCAACAAAAGCTCCTGGTAAGAAACTTTGCCCTTGTCGCTACTGGCCGCCGTGATCTCGATGGAAGGCCCAAAGGGGATGGGGCAGTCCGGACAATAATCCTGGTTGGGAATAACAGCCCGCAGCAGTTCAAATTTCTCAATCCGGTAAGGCAGACGCTCGCCCTCAACAGTCTGGCGGGGATAGGACCAACTGAGCTCCACCCCTTTTTCGTCCAGATGATAGTCAAGATCGGAGATTGGCGCGGGCATGACCGTATCAGGCGGCACCGGTCTGGTCTTCTTGCCGCAACCTGGCAAACCGGCCAGCAGTGCCAGCCCCAAAAGCGCAACTACGATTTTGCTGGCGGCAGGCTTCATAAAAGACCCAATGCCTCTTCCGCCCGCTTAAGTGCCTCTGCCACCACCGAGCCCGCGGTACCGCCCAGGGAAACCCTGCTGTTTACCGAACCGGCAATGGAAAGTACGACAAAAACATCGTCTTCGATGACCTCGGAAAACCCCTTGAGCTCTGCCAGACTTAGTTCGGTTAATTCTTTCCCCTGGCTCAGGCAAAAGGCCACAGTACGGCCAACAATGGCATGAGCCTGCCTGAAGGGGATGTTTTTGCGCACCAGATAATCGGCCAGATCGGTGGCGGTCATGTAACCTCCCCCAAGCCCTGCGGCCAGGCGCGCTTCATTAAAAGTGAGGTTGGCCAGCAACTGGGTCATAATCGCCACCGACTGGGATACGGTGTCCACCGTGTCGAACAGAGGTTCCTTGTCTTCCTGAAGATCGCGGTTATAGGTCATGGGCAGGCCCTTGAGCAGCATCAACAGGCTCATGAGATTGCCCACCACCCGACCGCTCTTGCCCCGGATCAGCTCGGGGATATCGGGATTCTTCTTCTGGGGCATGATGCTGCTGCCGGTGCAGAAGCTGTCGGCCAGGGTAACGAAGGAGAATTCTTCGGTGGTCCACAGCACCAATTCTTCAGACAACCTGCTCAGGTGGATCTGAATCAGGCTGGCCGCGCTCATAAACTCGATGAGATGATCCCGATCCCCAACCGTATCCATGCTGTTGGCGGTAACAGCCAGAAAACCAAGCTCTTTGGCGACAAACTCACGGTCGATTGGTAGGCCGGTTCCGGCCAGGGCCGCGGCGCCCAGGGGCATGACATTGATCCTTTTTAAGGCATCGGCAAGACGCTCACGATCACGGCCAAACATCTCGTAATAGGCCAGAAGATGGTGGGCCACCAGCACCGGCTGGGCTCGTTGCAAATGGGTATAACCCGGCATCACCGTCTGCTGATACTTCCGGGCCAGGACGACGAAAGCCTTTTGCAACTCGGTCAGCAGCTGCATCAGACAACGACACTCTTCCCGCAAGTAGAGACGGACATCCAAGGCCACCTGATCGTTGCGACTCCGGGCGGTGTGCAGCTTTTCCCCAGCCGGGCCGATCTTTTCCACCAGGGCCTTTTCGATATTCATGTGAATATCTTCAAGCTCCGGATTAAAGACAAAATTACCGGCTTCAATCTCCTGCTCTATCAGCTCAAGCCCCTGAACAATGAGCACACCCTCGGCCTCGCTGATCAGCCCCTGTCTGGCAAGCATGCGGGCATGGGCCCGGCTTCCGGCAATATCGTAGCGATAGAGGCGGGCATCATAGTGGATGGAGGCGGTAAAAGCCGCCACCGAGGCCGCAGTCTTTTCCGCGAACCTGCCGCCCCACATTGCCGGGTTATGGATGTTTCCTGCCGAAGACATAAGGTTGTTACCTGGGTTAATTGTTGGTTTTCTTTTTTTCCACCAAAGCCTGAATGGTCAGGCGCAGGGCGTTGAGGCGGATGAACCCGCCGGCATCCGACTGGGTATAAACAGCGTCCTCCTCAAAGGTGGCAAAGCTTTCCTGATAGAGTGACTGCTCGGACTTGCGGCCCACCGGGATGCAGTTGCCCTTGAACAGCTTGAGGCGCACCACTCCGTTCACCGTTTCCTGGGCATTATCCATGGTCTTTTGCAGAAGTTTCATCTCCGGAGAAAACCAGAAGCCATTGTAGATCAACTCCGAATAACGGGGGATCAGGCTATCGCGGATCTTCATAACCTCACGATCCAGGGTGATGGTTTCCAGATCCCGATGAGCCATGCGCAAAATGGTGCCGCCTGGGGTTTCGTATACCCCGCGGGATTTCATGCCCACAAAGCGGTTTTCCACCATGTCCAGCCGCCCGATGCCGTTGGCGCCGCCCAGGGTGTTCAGGCGAGCCATCAGGGCCGCGGGGCTGAGCCGTTCGCCATTGATGGCCACCGGGTTACCGCCGGCAAATTCCATTTCGATATAGGTCGGTACCTCCGGGGCCTTTTCCGGGGAGACGGAAAGCTTGAACATGCTCTCTTCCGGCTCATTCCAAGGATCTTCCAGGATGCCACCCTCAAAGCTGATATGCAGGAGATTTTCATCTGAGCTGTAGGGCTTCTCCTTGGTCACCGGCACGGGAATGCCATGCTGGGCCGCATAAGCCATGAGCTTGGTCCGGGAATTCAGCTCCCAGATCCGCCAGGGAGCGATGATGGTCAGCCTGGGGTTTAAGGCCAGATAGGTCAGCTCAAAACGCACCTGGTCGTTGCCCTTGCCGGTAGCTCCGTGACTAACGGCGTCGGCGCCTTCCGCCTCGGCGATTCGCACCTGTTCCCGGGCGATGACCGGCCGGGCCAGGGAGGTGCCCAGCAGGTAGGAACCCTCATAAATGGCGTTGGCCCGAAAAGCCGGAAAGACATAATCGCGAACAAACTCTTCGCGCAGATCGGAGATGATCACCTTTTCGGCGCCGGTGGCCAACCCTTTGGCCCGAACCTTGTCCCAGTCCTCTTCCTGCCCCACATCAGCGGCAAAAGCTACGACCGGAACCTGATACTCTTCCCGCAGCCACTTGAGGATCACCGAGGTGTCCAGTCCGCCGGAATAGGCGAGGACGATCTTGTTTATATTAGCAGCCATTGGCCGTGTTCTCCCAAAGTACGTTAATTTCAGTTTCGACCTTTTTCATGCCAGATGCATGGCCAGAATAGCCCTGTGGATGTGGAGCTTGTTCTCCGCCTGGTCAAAGGCGACACATTGCGGCCCTTCCAGTATCTCTTCGGAGATCTCCTCGTCGCGGTGGGCAGGCAGGCAGTGGAGGACTATGGCCCCCGAGTTGGCCTGGGCCACCAGAGCCGCGTTTACCTGGTACGGGCGAAAGACGGCCAGCCTTTGCTCCTGCTCACTTTCCTGGCCCATGCTGGCCCAGACGTCGGTGTTGATCACGTCCGCCTGGCGCACCGCCTCGGCCGGATCGCGCACCACCCGGATGGGCTGGCTTGCCACGGCTTGCGCCGCCGCGAGAATGGCAGGGTTGGGATCATAGCCCTCCGGACAGGCCAGAGTCAGGGCAAAGCCAAAACGGGCCGCAGCCTGAATCCAGGAGTTGGCCATGTTGTTGCCGTCGCCCAGCCAGGCGATATGGAGATTGACGACCGACCCCTTATGCTCGATCACCGTCATGATGTCGCTCAACACCTGACATGGATGGTGCAGATCGGTTAAGGCATTGATCACCGGCACCGAAGAATATCCGGCCAGCTCGTCGACAATGGCCTGACCATAGGTGCGAACAACCATCCCATCCACATAACGGGACATAACCCGAGCCATATCCTTCAGCGGCTCATTGCGGGCCAACTGGGTATCGCGCCCGGAGAGATAGATTACCTGACCGCCCAGGCCATACATAGCCGCTTCAAATGATACCCTGGTCCGGGTAGAAGGTTTTTCAAAGATAAGGGCCACGGTTTTCCCAACCAGCTGCTGGTGGCGAACTCCGGCCTTGGCCTCTTTTTTAAGCAACAGGGCCTGCTCGATATAGGCGGCAAGCTGCTCCCTGCTGAAATCCTGTAATGCCAATAGATGCTTTGTCATAGTTTAATCTCTCTGTTTGGTTGTGGCCAAACTACAACTCATACAAAAAAACTTTTTTTTTGCAAAGGGATTTTTCGCAGAAAATATATAGGGGGAAGTGTAGGACAGGGGCCCTTACTGGCTCAACTCGGCAAAAATCTCGTCCAAAGCCTGAATCAGCTGGTCTATCTCGACTCGGCTGATGATAAGCGGGGGCAGACAGCGCAACACCTTGCCACCGGCAAAGTTCAGGAGTACTCCTTTTTCAAAAAGCCGGTTGACCATGGCCGGGCCCTGGTCAACCCAGGCCTCAGCCAAAGGCAGGCCCTGAATCAGGCCCAGTCCGCGGGCTGGACTGGCTATAGCCGGATATTTAGCAGCCAGCCCGGTAAGCCGCTCGGCCAGATAGAACCCCTTGTTCCTGACCTCGCCAAGAAAACCCTCGGCCAGCATGAGGCGCAAGACCGTCACCGCGGCGGCACAGGCCACCGGATTGCCGCCAAAGGTCGAAGCGTGGCTTCCCGGCTCAAAGGCCTTGGCCACCGACTCTGTAGCCAGCATGGCACCGATGGGCAGACCATTGCCAAGGGCTTTGGCCAGGGTAAGGATGTCGGGAATCACCCCGCACTGTTCGTAGGCAAAAAGGGTGCCGGTCCGGCCCATGCCCACCTGGATCTCATCAAAAATCAGCAACAGATCATGCTTGTCGCATAGTTGACGGATGGCGACCAGATACTCGGGCGATAGCGGTCGGACTCCGCCTTCTCCCTGCAAAGGCTCACAGAGAATGGCGCAGGTCTCCGGGGTAATCATCGCCTCAAGTGCCACGATATCGTCGAAGGGCGCATGAAGAAAGCCTTGGGGCAGCGGCTCAAAGCCCTGATGAAATTTGCTCTGCCCTGTGGCGGCCACAGTAGCCAGAGTCCGGCCATGAAAAGAACCAGCCAGCGAGATAATCTCGTATTTACCCTCCGGGCTTGCCTTGCGCGCCAGCTTGATCGCAGCCTCATTGGCCTCCGCCCCTGAGTTGGCCAGGAAAACCCGGTCAGCAAAAGAATGGTTGATCAGCAGTTCGGCCAGTTCGGTTTGCGGCATTGTATGATAAAGGTTTGAAACATGCACCAGAGTTGAGGCCTGGCGGCAGATCGCCTCGGTGATTGCCGGATGGCAATGCCCCAGGCTGCAGACCGCGATACCGGCAAGGCAATCCAGATATTCCCTGCCGTCAGCGTCCTTGAGCAGACAGCCCCGCCCCTCGACCATCACCGCCGGATACCGGCCATAGGTGGTCATAAACAAGGCCTTGCTCTTTTCGATCCATTCCGCGTTAGCCATCATATTACCTCGGTGCCTACCCCTTGCTGAGTAAACATTTCCAGCAAGATGGCATGCTCCACTCGTCCATCAATGATATGCGCCTTGCCAACTCCGGCCCGAACCACATCCTGACAACACCGAACTTTGGGAATCATGCCCCCGGCGATGATCCCCTCGGCAATATACTGATCAACCGCGTCGCAGGTCATGGAGGAGATGAGCGCCCCTGCCTTGCCCAGAACCCCGGCCACATCGGTAAGCAGGATAAGTTTTTCGGCCTTAAGATGAGTGGCGATAGCGCCGGCCACCAGATCCGCGTTGATATTGTAGGCCTGTCCGTCTTCACCCACGCCCACCGGGGCGATGACCGGAATGAAGTCCTGGGCATCCAGGGTATGGAGGATCTGCGGGTTGACCGTGGTCACCTCCCCCACCCTGCCAAGGTCGATGATCTCCGGCGGAGTATTTTCAGCCTGGGCCTTCATGATCTGCATCTTTTTCGCCTTGATCAGGTCCCCGTCCCGACCGGAAAGGCCAACCGCCTTGCCCCCGTAAAAATTGATCAAACCGACAATCTCCTTGTTCACCTTACCCACCAGAACCATCTCCACCACGTCCATGGTGTCGCCATCGGTGACCCTCATCCCCTGGACATAATCGCTCTTGATCTGCATCTTGTTCAGGAATTTATTGATCTGCGGCCCCCCGCCATGCACCACCACGGGGTTGATCCCGACATACTTCATCAAGATGATATCCAGGGCGAAACTCTTTTTCAGTTCCTCATCCACCATGGCATGGCCACCATATTTGATGACCACGGTTTTGCCGTAAAATTTCTTGATATAGGGCAAGGATTCAATGAGGACTTTGGCTTTTTCGATACCTGTATGCATGGCAGTCTGTCTGTTGTTAATGAGTAATGGATTAGGGAATTTTTTCAGTACACAAGATATACCGCCAACCGCAATCTGTAAAGAAGATAGGCGAGCAAAAAAACAGACCGCATCTCCCGGCAAAGCGATTGCTTAGAAACTCCGATACTGGTATCTTAAATTTTCCAAGAACCTATCAGTACTTTGAGGAAAGTGAAAAATCATGACCCCCTTACGCCGTTTTTTTTGTCTGTCTGTACTCTTGTGTCCCCTCCTTGTGGCCAGTCTCGTCCTTGCGGCGCCTGCCACTGCGCCTGCCGCCGCTCCTGCCAGCAGCAAACCGCCGATTCATGTCGAGGCAGATCGGATGGTTTCGCTGAAAAATGACAACGCTGTTCTTTTTACCGGCAACGTAGATGCCAAACAGGGCCAGATGACGATCCGCTCTGCGGAAATGACGGTTTATTATCTTTCCAATGAAGAAAAAGCCAAACTGCCCCAGAGCGACGAGCGCACGCTCAAGAAGCTTTTTGCCTCAGGCAATGTAGAGATCCAGAATGACGGGATGACCGGCACCGGCGACAAAATGGAGTATTATGAAGCCGAGCGCAAGATGATCCTCATCGGCAACAGCAAGGTCTGGCAAGACAACAACCTCGTTACCGGCCATACCGTTGTCGTGTTTCTCGACCAGGGCAAGAGCATCGCCGAACGAGGCGCTAAAAAAGGCGAGCGGGTCAAGGCCTTTTTCTATCCCGGCGGCGATGGGCCGCAGAGCGGTCAACAAAAGAAATGAAGACGGAGACTCCCGTGTCTGTTCTCGAAACAAAAGACATTGTCAAACGCTATAAAAACCGGACGGTGGTGGACGGGATCAGCCTGCGGGTAGAAACCGGCACGGTGGTCGGCCTGCTCGGGCCAAACGGGGCCGGAAAAACCACCACCTTTTATGCCATTGTCGGATTTATCCGACCTGATACAGGTGTTATTCTGCTGGACGGGAAGGATATTACCGGCCTGCCCATCCACAAGCGGGCCGGCAAAGGACTTTCCTATCTCCCTCAGGAATCCTCGGTTTTTAAAAAGCTCACCGTAGAAGAAAATGCCCGGATCATCCTGGAACCGCTGGGCCTGACCAGGGCCGAAATCAGCAACCGGGTCGGCCAGCTCATGGAAGACCTTAAGATCAGCCATCTGGCTGGCAACCGGGGGCACTCACTCTCCGGAGGCGAACGCCGCCGGGTGGAAATCATGCGGGCCTTGGCCACCAATCCACATTTTATTCTGCTCGACGAGCCCTTTGCCGGGATTGATCCCTTATCGGTGGCCGATCTCCAGCAGATCATCAGAAATCTTAAAAAACGAGGCCTGGGGGTGCTTATCTCCGATCATAATGTCCGGGAAACCCTTTCCGTCTGTGATCAAGCCTATATCGTCAACCAGGGCAAGATTCTCATCCATGGCGACGCCAAAGAAATCGTCGACAGCGCGGAAGCCCGTCGAATGTACCTCGGAGAAAACTTCACCCTTTAGTTTCTTCGTAACTGCGCAGGAATCGGAATTCCAAAGAATCACATTTCTTCTTGCAAAAACCTTGCCGTCATGGAGTATACTCTCACAATGACTGCGCAATCATGCGCTGATCTCTATTCTTCGTTTCGCGGCAAAGGATTCTCGCTTACATATGGCTCTTGAACTGAGACAACAACTGAAACTCAGCCAGCAACTGGTAATGACTCCCCAGTTGCAGCAGGCTATCAAGCTGCTCCAGCTTTCCCGGCTTGAGCTTGCCGAAACAATTCAGCAGGAAATCGAGCTCAATCCGGTGCTGGAAGAAGCGACTGACGGCCAGGAACAAAGCGAGACAGAGCAGGAAGGCCATGGCCACGAGGATCTGGACATCGCCCCCCCAGAGCCTGAGAGGACCGCCGAGGTCCAGATGGAAAGCGACTCATCCTTGCGGGAAATAGACTGGGCAAATTACAGCAACGACTATGAAAGCGGCTTCTCTGCCAGGGAAAAGGATGACAACGACCTGCCCTCCCGCCTTGACATCCTGACCGCCAAACCCGACCTGCACGCCCATCTCTCCTGGCAGCTCAACCTTTCCCACCTCACGGAAGAAGAAAAAGAAGTCGGACATTTTATCATCGGCAATCTTGACCGAAACGGATTTCTGGCAGTAACGGAGGCCGAAATTGTTCAGGGTACAAACTGCGATTCTGAGTTGGCCAACAGGATGATCGAGGTTGTGCAGGAGATGGATCCAGCCGGGGTCGGGGCCAGGGATCTCAAGGATTGCCTGTTGCTACAGCTTGATCGCTTAGGCCTTGGGACCTCCCTGGCCGCAACCATAGTCCGGGAACATCTGCGTCCCTTGGAAAACAGAAATTTTGCCGCTATTGCCAAGGCCACGGGCCGCCCCATCGAAGAGATTCTTGGCGCCATCAAGGTGATTACTCAACTGGACCCGCATCCAGGCAGGATCTATGGCGAAGAAGAACCACAATACATCATCCCGGATGTCTATGTGCACAAGATCAGCGGCGAATATGTCATTTTGCTAAATGATGAAGGCCTGCCCCGTCTCAGGGTCAGCAATTATTACAAGGATATTCTAAAAAAAGATTCCACCGCTCCGACCGACACCAAGAATTATGTGCAGGACAAACTTAAATCAGCCCTGTGGTTGATAAAAAGCATCCATCAGCGGCAACGCACCATCTACCGGGTAGTTGAATCACTCCTTAAATTTCAGTATGATTTTTTTGAAAATGGGGTTGCCTTCCTCAGACCCCTGGTACTCCGGGACGTAGCCGAGGACCTCGGCATGCACGAATCCACCATCAGCAGGGTGACCAGCAACAAATACGTACACACCCCCCAGGGCACCTTTGAGCTGAAATACTTCTTCAACTCCTCCATCAACCGCCACGATGGCGGGGAGGCCATGGCCTCGGCCAGCATCAGGGAACGTCTGCGCAGCATGATTCAGGCCGAGAACCACCAAGACCCCTTAAGCGACGAGATCATTTCCGACCTCTTCGCCCAGGAGGATATCAAACTGGCCCGGCGCACTGTGGCTAAATACCGGGAACAGATGGGCATTCTCCCCTCAAAGTTTCGCAAAAAACCCAAGCTGAGCTGAGGTGATCTGATGGCTCCCTCTCCTGTGCCAGATCAAAACGCCATGCCGGAAACCAAGAGCCTGACTCCAGCCACGTTGCAGATCAACATCCTTTCCTTTGGCCACAAGCATGAACCGCCTGGCAAAACAGACCTGTTGTTTGATGTGCGTTTCTTGCCAAACCCCTATTATGTGCCGGAGCTAAAGGAAAAAACCGGGTTGGATGAAGCGGTAGCCACCCATGCGCTTCACCATGAAAACGGCAGGCAATTTCTCGTCCATCTCTTCGCCCTGCTCGATTTTCTCCTCCCGGAATTTGCCCGCAGCGGCAGGAACAACCTCACCATCGCGGTGGGCTGCACCGGTGGGCAACACCGTTCCGTGGCAGTGGCCGAGGAGATTTACCGGCATTTGGCCAAGGGAAAATGGCAGGTGCAGGTGGTTCACCGGGATATAGACAGGTAGGGGCACGACATGCCGTGCCCCCACGATAATCAAAAACGCGGCAACAGAAGGTTATGACGCATTCCCCACTACTGGACTGGCAGGCGATAGACACGGTCCTGCTCGACATGGACGGCACCCTGCTGGACCGACATTTTGACGATTATTTCTGGGAGCATTATGTGCCGGAGCATTACGCCCTGGCACACGATCTTGATATTGACGAGGCCAGGCTTGAGCTGCTGGCCCGGTACAAGGGGCGGGAGGGAACCCTGGCCTGGACCGACCTGGATTTCTGGTCAAACGAGCTGGGTCTCGATATTCCGGCCCTCAAGATGAAGATCAATCACCTCATCGGGGTGCATCCCCATGTGGTTGATTTCCTAAAGTTCTGCCGCGGGGCCAGCAAGACGATCTATCTGGTGACCAACGCCCATAGCAAGACCCTTGCCATCAAGATGGAAAAAACGGCACTGGCAGGCTATTTCGACCGGATTATCTGCGCGGAAGAGGTGGGGATGGCCAAGGAAGATCCCCTTTTCTGGCAAGGGCTGGAGGCGATGCTGGACTACAAGAAGGAAAGAACCATGCTGGCCGATGACACCGCCAAGGTGCTGGCCTCGGCCAAGACCTACGGCCTGGGCTTTCTCATCTTCATCGCCCGCCCCAGCAGCCGCAAGCCGGTGGCCCACTCAAAGGATTTCCCTTCGGTGGCCGATTTCAAGGCGCTTCTCCCATAGACGGGAAAGGGGCAAGGCGCAAGAGAAACAATAAAACCCTTTAACCTTGCGCCTTGCTCCTATTCCTTCCAGTCCGGCCTCAATCCCAGTTCGGTCAGCTGTTTTCTCGCCACTGCGGCCGGGGCCTCGGTGAGCGGACAAAACGCCTTCTGGGTTTTAGGAAAGGCGATCACCTCACGGATGCTGTCCCGGCCCAGCAGAATCATCATCAAGCGATCCAGACCAAAGGCCATACCGCCATGCGGCGGGGCACCCAGCTCAAGCGCCTTGACCAGAAAATCAAATTTGTCAGCGACCTCCTCTTCCGAGATGCCGAGAGCGGCAAAGACCCTTTCCTGCATCTCTTTCTGATGGATGCGGATACTGCCGCCGCCGATCTCAGTGCCGTTTAAGACCAGATCGTAGGCCCGGCTCCGCATCCTGCCCGGCTCGGTATCCATGAGGTGGATGTCTTCCTCATTGGGCGCGGTAAATGGATGATGCACCGCCATATGCCGCTTCTGCTCATGGTCGTATTCCAAAAGCGGGAAGTCACAGACCCAGAGAAAATTAAACTCTTTCTTATCGATCAAGTTGAGGCGGCGGGCCAGCTCAAGACGCAGCTCGGAGAGGGCCTGGTGCACGACATTGGCTTGATCCGCGACAAAAAAGAGCAGGTCGTCGGCCTGGGCGTCCAGGGTCTTAGCCATCCCTGCCCGCTCCTCCTCGGAGAAGAACTTGGCAATCGGCGACTGCCATTCGCCCTCTGGTTTGACCTTGACCCAGGCCAGCCCCCTGGCCCCAAAATTGGCCACGTAGGCGGTAAGGTCGTCAAGATCCTTGCGGGAAAAATGAGCGCAGCCCTTGGCGTTGATCGCCTTGACCATGCCGCCCTTTTCCACCACGGTGCGAAACACCTGAAAGCTGCAGCCGCGCACCTCTTCGGTGAGGCTGATCAGCTCAAAGCCGAAACGGGTGTCCGGCTTGTCGCAGCCATAGCGGGCAATGGCCTCGGCATAGGTAAGGCGCGGAAAGGGCAGACTAAGTTCCAGGCCAATGGTTTCCTTGAACAACAGCTGCATCAAGCCCTCACCCACGGCATAGATGTCCTCCTCCTCAACAAAGGAAAGTTCCATATCCACCTGGGTGAACTCTGGCTGTCGGTCGGCGCGCAGGTCCTCATCGCGGAAACAGCGGACGATCTGATAGTAGCGATCCATGCCCGCCACCATCAGGAGCTGCTTGAAAAGCTGCGGCGACTGGGGCAGGGCGAAGAATTTCCCCTGGTTGACCCGGCTGGGCACCAGATAATCCCTGGCTCCTTCCGGGGTGGAGCGGGTAAGCACCGGGGTCTCGATCTCGAGAAAATTTTCGCCATTGAGATAGGTGCGGATAGCCTGGGACGCTTTATGCCGCATGATCAGACCCTCGGCCATCCGAGGACGGCGCAGGTCGATGTAACGATATTTTAGGCGCAGGCTCTCGGAGATCTCGGCCTCTTCGTCCAGAGGAAAGGGCGGGGTCTTGCTCTGGTTGAGAATGCGCAGCTCCAGAACCCGCACCTCTATCTCGCCGGTAGCCAGCTTGAGATTGACCATCCCCTCGGGCCTGGACTCAACTATGCCCCGAATAGCCAGCACCCATTCGCTTCTCAGCCCATGCGCCTTGGCATGCACCTCAGCATTGATCTCAGGGTTGAACACCACCTGGGTAAGACCCCAGCGATCCCGCAGATCGATGAAAATAACCCCGCCATGGTCGCGGCGCCGCAGCACCCATCCCATGAGAACAATCTCTTTGCCAACCTCAGCGTGGGTAAGGTCATTGCAATGATGGGTCCGTTTGAGACCTCCCATGGATTCCATAGGACTGCTCCTTTTTGTTAGGGGCACGGCATGCCGTGCCCAAGATGAGACGTAGGGGCACGGCATGCCGTGCCCTTGCTGTTTTTCCTCTGTGCGATGGCCGTAATCAATGTTATACACAAGGCCTTCGGCTCCCCCACCAGCGGCAGGCTCTGTTGTTCCTTACTGGTCATGTCGCGCAGCACTGCCTCGCCTCGAGCCAGTTCTTCCTCACCCAGGATGAGGACAAAGCGGGCTTTTGTCCGGTCTGCCTGCTTCATCTGGCTTTTCAGGCTCTTGCCTTCAAGATCCATGGCCACCTGCAGACCTTGACGTCTTAAGAGATGCACCAGGGGAAAGGCCCGAACCGCAGCTTCCTCACCCAGAGCGGCAACAAAGAGGTCAATGGCAGCATTAAGGCAGACGTCTTCATTCTGCTGGTTCAACAACAAGACCAGCCGTTCCAGGCCCAGGGCAAAGCCGATGCCAGGCATGCCTTTGGCCCCACCCAGTTGTTCCACCAGGCCGTCATAGCGCCCCCCCGCACCCACTGCGCTCTGAGCGCCCAGGGCATCGGTGATGAACTCAAAGGTGGTACGGGTATAGTAATCAAGACCCCGAACCATGAAGGGATTCACCGTACAGGGAACCTCCAACAGAGCAAGACTCGCCCTGGTTTTGGCAAAATGCTCGGCGCAACCTGAGCAAAGATGATCGATAATGACAGGGGCAACCCGGTACTGCTCCTGACAATGGCTGCTCTTGCAATCCAGCACCCGTAGCGGATTGCTCAGGCTGCGCCGTTGGCAATCCTCGCAGATCAGCTCTTTTTTGGCGGCCAGAAAATCCACCAGGGCCTCTTTGTAGGCAGGCCGACAGGCCGGGCAACCCAGGGAATTTATCTGCAGGCTGGTCGTTAGGCCAATCTCTTCCAGAAGTAGCCAGGCCATGGCGATCAACTCGGCGTCCAAGCGGGGATGATCCAGACCCAGCACCTCAACGCTCAGTTGATGAAACTGCCGCAACCTCCCCTTCTGCGGACGTTCATGTCGAAACATCGGCCCGATGGTATAGAGGCGCTGCACCGGGAGCCTCGTCTGCAGGCCATGCTCGATAAAGGCCCGCAGCACCGAGGCCGTGCCTTCCGGCCGCATGGTGACCGAATCGCCGTTGCGGTCGGCAAAGGAATACATCTCTTTTTCAACAATATCGGTGGCCTCGCCGATGGAGCGGGCAAAAAGCTCGGTCTTTTCCAGAATCGGCGTCCGAATCTCGGAAAAGCCAAAGCGCCGCATGATATCCCTGGCGGTCGCCTCAATATACTGCCAGACCCCAACCTCCTCGGGAAGGATATCCTTAAAGCCTTTCAGTGCCTGAATACTCATCGTTTGTTGCCCCTGCTCCTAAAATAAAAAGATCCGGGAAGTTTCCACCGGGGAAAATACGTCAATCAGAAAAACAAGTATTCATATTCTACCTCCGGCCAAAAGTCAAGAGAGGCGCGATAACAGCAAAACAAACTGGGTTTTCTGTTCGCAATTTTCTCAATTTTCATTCTTGACTATTGCACTCATGGCCATTATTATGACCACATAAATTACATGTAACTTTGGAGGCGCACTGTGCTGCATATCGATTCGTATGTCCCTGTTAGCAAGGCAAAAGCAAACCTTCTGGATATGGTTAGAGTCTTGCGTGATTCGCAGGACACTATCGCCATTACCAGAAATGGTGTCCCGGAAGCCGTCCTTATCAGCATGGAAGGCTACGAAGGTCTGATGGAAACACTGGAGATTCTTGCCGATTCCGAAACCATGAAGACTTTTGCCGCCTCATTTGAGGATGCCAAGGTCGGCAGGTGGGTGGACGAAGCTGAGGTGTCGCGTGCCTTACAGGATTGAATTTACGGCTTCCGCCTTCAGTCTGCTTGCTCACTTACCCCCGGAGATGAAAAAACTTCTTCGCGAAGCGCTGAAAGAACTGCAAAACAACCCCGCACTCGGCAAATTTCTCAAGGAAGAGCTTGGCGGGTATCAGTCACTGGCCCGCAAGCGTTACCGGGTAATCTACAAAACAAACAGCCGGGATAAAACGATACGGGTGTATTTCGCCGGGCACAGAAAAGATATTTATGAACTTTTCCGGGCGCATATCAGTAAATAGATGTCCCCGATAACCCACAAGGTCGAGTAGAGCGTTATAGCTCTACCCGACCTACCTCTTACTCAGGCGTGCAATGATTTAAGCACCGTTTCCGGAGACATTGACACAACCTTGAGAAGGGCGGCGGCTGGGCCGGTGGGATTGCGTCGATGCTGTTCCCAGTTTTGCAGGGTCTTGACACTAACCCGCATAAGCCGGGCAAATTCACTTTGTGAGAGTCCGATTTCTTGCCGCACCGTTTTGGCATCCGGCGCTGAAAGTTCAAACCTCCGGGAAGCCGGGGCCTCGCCTTTGGCAATGGCCTTGGCTTCCTGCAAGCTTTGCACCAGATTATCGAAGAGTTCCTTGTCCATAACTATAGCTCCTTTACAAGTTCCCGCAAAATGGCGACCTCATGGTCAGTCAAGGTGTCCTTTTTTGATTTATGGTACATCACCAACAGATAAATTCGACGCCTTTCCTTGACCCAGAAATAAATCACCCGGACTCCGCCACTTTTCCCGCGTATACCAGTGGCATGACGCAATTTCCTGATGCCGCCTCCACCTTTGACAACATTGCCACGTTCCGGATTATCCACCAAATTACCTTGCAACTCCCGATATTCCTCATCGGAGAGCAAGTCCGTAACCATACGGGTAAATATTGAGGTTTCAATAAATTCCATACCAGTCATTTTATCCGTCGGTGGCGGACAAGTCAACAGCAAAACAAATGTGGTCTGCCCCTGATTTTCCACCCCCAAAACTTCCCCGGCAAAGAAAACACCGTAGGGGCACGGCATGTCGTGCCCACAGATGCCGCAAACCCCCCAATACAAAAAAATGAACAAAAATAAAAAAATTTATACTTTTATGCTTGACAAGGCCCCGGCAACTATTATAGAAACATGACAGTCCGTTTATTCCAGCGTGGGATAAGGGGCGAAAAGTAGTTTGGAGTCTGGATCGCGTCAGGGCTCGGTGGCGGTAAAAAAGCCGATTCGGGGCGCGGTAACAAACCAAAAGCAGCAAAGGAGAAAAAGAGATGAAAAAAGTATTAAGCACAGTAGCAGTAAGCGCCCTGATTCTGGGCAGCGCCGCTGCCGCCTCCGCGGCCGGCATCGAGATGGAAGGCAGTGTGCGGGCACGTGGGCTTTCCGAGCAGACAGTGGTCAGCACCGCGGCTACCTCTAACGCCTATGACAGCACCGTTCGCCTCGGCATGAAGTCCAAGCCCTCGGACAACCTCACCGGCTATATCCTCCTGGAAACCGGCAACGATACCGGTGATACCTACGTCTGGGGCTCAGAGAGTGCTGCCAGCCTTGGCAAGGGCGGCACTCAGGCCGGTGGCATGTCCAATGCTGGCAAATTGGGCCTCATCCAGGCTTGGATGGCTTACAATCCCACCAAGGAGATCACCCTCAAGGTCGGCCATATGCCCATCGCTCCGGGCACCAAGCAGTTTGTTAACCACGACAACTCAGGGGACGATGCGATCGTGGTAATGTACGATCCCAACAAAAATACCCATTTTCATGTAGCCACGATCAAGCTGGCGGAAAACACCGCCGCTGACAATTCCGATGATCTGGACGGCTATGCCTTTGTTGCTACCCAGAAATTCAACGATGCCTTCAAGATGGGCCTCAACGTGGTTAATCTGAGAGGCTCTGCCGAAACTTCAGAAACCTCTGCTCCAAGCACTAGTGTTGGTTCTACTACTGTCGGCGTACTCTACCCTGGCTTGAACCTTACCAATGTTGGTATTGACGCAGCCTACAAGATTGGCAAACTGACCCTGAGCGGCGATGTCAACCTCCAGTTCGGCACCATATCTGATACAGGCTCTACCGCCAGCGAAATACCAGCTGATGGCTATGCCTTCCAGTTGGCTGCCGATTACAAGATCGACAACAGTAGCGTCGGTCTCCTCTTTGCTGCGGGTTCCGGTCGGGATCTTGATGATACAAACTCTAATAACGGATTAGGCAACGCCTTCATCAACTTCCTCGGCGACTCTGCTTACCAGGTGTACATCCCAGGCTATCGCAAGGTTACCCCAGGCAGTGGCACTCAGGCAGTTTTGGGCCAGACCGGCAACTCCGGTCTCAGCAACCTGACCCTGTATCAGCTGCGGGCCAACACCGCCACCAAGTGTGCGCTCACCGGCAAGCCTCTTGCCCTCCGCGCCGCTCTCAGCTACATGAAGACCACTGAGGATGTAAATATAACGAATAGTGCAGGCGCTACTGTTCGCGAAAACGCGGTCGGCACCGAGATCGATGTGGTTGCCGCCTGGTCTCTGACCTCCAATCTGACCTACCAGATTGAGGCAGCTTACCTCTCCGCCGGCGATGTTTACCGCACTGGTTCTGGTACTTCTGGCGATGCGGAGAATGCCTATTTCCTCCGTCATGGCATCACCATGAGGTTCTAATTGCCCTTGGGCACTCAGTAACTTCACTGAGCTTTACTGCAAAACAAAAATCCCCGTCTGGTTCGCCAGACGGGGATTTTTTTGTTTTGCTTATCCGCCCTTCATCCCACCCCCGGCCGGGCTTGCTCCGACCAGGGGTTTTTTATTTGTTCAGGAGCTATATGGGCTCTCTCCCTTAATCGAGAAAAATATTGCAATAAAGAGTGATGGCGTATATGCTGTCAATATGATTTCGGTTGTGATTGATACTAATGTTTTTGTTGCTGCCTTGCGCTCGGATGGCGGTGCATCACGGGCGATTCTGCGCTTTGCTTTACAGGGCAAGATCGAGCCGCTGTTCGGCAACGCCTTGTGGCTTGAATACGAAGATTTGCTGGGGCGTTCAGTATGGACTGATGCTACAACCTGCAACGAGCGACAACAGGTGCTGGCAGCCCTGACAAGAGTTGGACGCTGGGTGACAGTTTATTACGGTTGGCGCCCCAATTTACCCGACGAGGCGGATAACCACCTCATTGAGTTAGCTATTGCGGGAGGAGCTGCATTGATTATTACCCACAATGTTCGTGACCTGCGCCGTGGAGAGTTGTTGTTAAACGGGTTGCGGGTACTCACCCCCGCAGAATATCTGGAGAAAACAAAATGAGCACCTTAACAATTCGTTTGCCGGACAATACAACAGACCGATTGAAATCACTGGCTCGGAACCGTGGCTTGAGCGTGAATAAATTGGTGGAAGAAATGAGTGCTCAAGCATTGGCAGCCTGGGACACAGAAAATAGATTCCGCACGCTTGCTGCGCAGGGTAACGTGCAGCAAGCCCTATCCATTTTAAATCGATTGGATGAAGTCACCACGTAACAGTCCGAATAGATGAGCTTTTCGCCGACTGGGAACTTGCAGTCATGAAACCCTGGGAGAAACCATGGGGTCAGGTAGAGCGTTATCGCGAAACCCAACACAACACGGGTTTGAATGAGATGCAGGGAACGAACGGAAAAATGCCGACAAGCATGGCGTTTCGATTGGAGAAGCGGAAGATTTTTTTCAATCAGCCCTTGCTGGTCTTGCGGGATACTGAGCATAGCTGGCTTGAAAAACGTTTCCACGCCCTTGGCAAGACCGATGGCAACCGCATGTTGCACATATCACCTTTACCCTGAGAGGTGATGGCACGCTTATCCGGGTGATTTCGGCCCGAGACATGCACAAAAAGGGAAGGAATATCTATGAGTCCCAAAACTAAAAAAATATTGCCAATTTTTGCTTCTGAAGCCCAAGAACGTAAATTTTGAGAATCGCATGACAGTACGGACTATCTCGACTGGAGCATGGCCAGCAAAGTTGTACTGCCAAACTTGAAGCCAACAACGAAAACCATTTCCCTGCGCTTGCCCGCGCATTTGCTTGACACAATTAAAACAGTTGCCAATGCGGGGGATGTGCCATACCAGTCGTTGATCACGATATGGTTGCAGGAAAAGGTGGTGCATGCCGTGCCCCTGCACCACCCCCGACCGGGGATTTTTCTCTTCTTGACTTTTCTTATTGAGGGCGATAGTCTTTATTTATGGCTACTATAACTTTTGATACCTTGAAGTTTGTTGAGCGCCTTGAAAAGGCTGGAGTGTCGCGCGACCAGGCGACGGCTTTCTCCGAAGCACAAAAGGCGGCTTTTGCCGAGGCGTTGGACACATCGTTTGCCACAAAACATGATATAGAATCAGTGCGGGCCGATATTGCTAAATTAGACGCCAGAATTTCCGGCGAGCTCATCTTGGTCAAATGGATGCTCGGCGTCGTCATTGCAATTGCAATTGCTAATTTTGCCAAACAATTTTTGTAGAAGGAATAAATCTAAGCATCGCCTTTTACCACCCCCGGCCGGGCTTGCCCCGACCGGGGGTTTTTGTTATCTCCTGTTGACAACAACCTTTACTGCTTCCCCTCGCGGATTGACAACAGGCACACTTTTATCTAATGTGCTTAACATGAGCAAATTCAATTGGGACGATGAGAATAATCTGCTGCTGGAGCGGACCAATATCCGGCTCTCTTCCCGCGATTTGGAAAGAATCCAAAAAAAGATGTCCATCTGCTCAAACCGAATTGCGGCGACAAAAAACCTACAACCCATCCGGAGTAAAAGCCACCACCCGATCGATGCTGTCCGCTCCGGTAAAGAGCATGACCAGCCGATCCACCCCCAGGGCAATACCCGCAGCCGGGGGCATGCCCTCAAGGGCATCAAGAAACACCTCCGGCAGGGGACCTGGGACACGTCCCTGCAGTCGAATAGCCTTCTGCTCCTGCAGAAACCGGGTCCGTTGCTCCACGGAATCAACCAACTCGGAAAAACCGTTGGCCAGTTCCAGCCCGGCCACATACAGCTCGAAACGTTCGGCCACCGTTGGATCATTGGGTGACAACCGGGCCAACGCCCCAAGCGCGGCCGGATAGTCACAAAGAAATGTGGGAGTGGCGATGCCCAGATGCGGCTCTATATATTCCACCAGCAGCTGGTCGAACTGGTCTCGGGCAAGCGCCTCTTCCACCGTGCAGGGTGCGTAGCGCCTAAAGGCCTCGGCTACGGTGAGCCGCTCCCACTTTTGCCCAAGATCAATCTTATGCCCCTGCCATTCCAGCACTCCAGCCCTGCCAAGGGCTACAGCCAAATGACGCAGTAGCGCCTCGCAATCTGCCATCAGATCACGATAGTCGTTTCCTGCAGCATACCACTCCAGCATAGTAAATTCGGGCAGATGGCGGTGGCCCCGTTCACCTTTGCGGAAGCACTTAGAGAGCTGAAAAATTTTGGGGATGCCCGCCGCCAACAGCCGCTTCATGCACAGCTCCGGCGAGGTTTGCAAAAACCAGTCCTCGCTGGCAAGAGGCTCGATATGGGCTTCCGGGGCAGGGGCAGGAATACGAATGGGGGTTTCGACCTCGAGATAGCCTCGGTCGATGAAAAAGCCGCGCAGGGCCTGAATAAGAACGGCCCGCAAGAGCAGACCGTGTAAGGGAATCATAATAATCTCTCAGACGCGGTATCGGGACATCTGCCCGCTGTAATGTAAACGTTCAGCAGTGCCGCAGATGCGCGAAAGAGGCCTGCGAAGTGTGCTATTGCACACAAGCAGACCGATGACTGTCAATCGTCGGCAGCAGTGCCGACTACGCAGATGTGGTGCTGCTGGACGTTTACAGATCATTCTTTGACCCTGGTCACATACGTCCCAGTCCGGGTGTCGATCTGCAGCTTGTCGCCTTCCTCGATAAACGGCGGCACCTGGAGCACATAACCGGTTTCCACGGTTACCGGCTTGGTGTCACTGCCGCTGGTATCCCCCTTGGCCCATGGATCTGCCTGGGTAACTTTGAGATTGACAAAGTTGGGCAGGGTAACGCCGATGGGTCGGCCATTGTACTGCAAAACCTCCACATCCATATTGTCGGTGAGAAAGCTGACGGCATCGCCCAACTGTGCCTTGGAGATTTCCAACTGCTCAAAGGAGACGTTATCCATAAACATGTAGTCATCCCCCTGTTTGTAGAGGTACTGCATGGTCCGTTCTTCAAGAGCAGCCTTTTCAAGCTTGTCGTTGGAGCGGAAGGTCTTTTCAAAGGCATTGCCAGTGATCATATTTCGCAGACGAGCGCGGTACAGGGCCTGACCCTTGCCGGGTTTGGAAAAGGAAAAGTCTGTCATGATATATGGTTCGCCGTCGATCTGAACCTTTAAGCCTTTACGAAAATCAGAAGCGGAATACATACTTTTTTTCTCCCTGATAGCATTTTAAAAAAATCCTGTTTGCGGCCCCTTACTAACCGGATTCCCGCCTTTTTGCAAGACTGAAGTTCGGGTAAAGATCACTTCATCTTAGGCTCTTGCTCACCACCTCATACACATCGCGGGATAACGAAGGGCTTACGGCAATCCGTTCAAGCTGGGCCCGCATCAGAGCACGTCTGCGTTCATCATAGCGCTCCCCCCGCCCAAGCCTTGCCGCCAGACGGGCGGCAATCTGGGGATTAAGCGGATCAAGGGCCAGAATCTGCTCGGCAAGAAAATGATAGCCCCTGCCGGACGGCGCATGAAAACAAAACGGATTACCTGCGGCAAAGGAGCCCACCAGGGCGCAAACCTTGTTGGGATTTTTCAGCTGGAAGGCAGGATGCTGCATGAGGCCTTGCACCTCGGCCAAGGTGTCCGGTAGCGGGGCCGTGGCCTGCACCGCAAACCACTTGTCGAGCACCAGGGTGTCGGTCTGCCATTGCTGATAAAAATCAGCGACAACCTGCTGCCGTTCCGGACGAGAAGAATGAACCAAGGCCGCAAAAGCGGCCATCTGGTCGGTCATGTTGTCAGAGGCAGCCATCTGGTCAAGCGCCAACTGGATCGCCGCGTCGTCTTCAATACTGACCAGATAGGCCAGACAAAGATTGCGCAAGGCCCTCTGCCCTGCCAAGGCAGGCGCATAACGATATGGGCCTTTAACCAGATTAGTCTGATAGGTCTGCTCCCACAAGGGCCGCAAAGCTTGAGCCAGGGTCTGCCTGGCAAAGAGGCGAACGGCATGAATTGCCTCGACATCCACCACCTCCATCTGCTCGGCCAGATACTCCTCTGAGGGCAGGGTCAGCAACAGGGCGAGAAAGGCCTTGTCCTCCCCGTTATCTTCGGCAAGAAGCCGGGCACAGGCCGCAACAAATCTTTCATCAAGCTGCAGAGGGCGCGTTCTGAAATCCTGCACCAGCCCCAGGAGCAGACGGCTGGCCAGACACTGCCCTACCTCCCAGCGATTAAACGGGTCCTGGTCATAACGAAAAAGAAAAAGCAGTTCTTCCTCATCACAGGCATATTCAACCTTCAGCGGCGCGGAAAAATTGCGCAGGAGCGAAAGGCGCGGCCTTTCCGGCACCGCCCTGAAGCGGATACTCTCCTGAGCCTCGCGCAGTTCAAACAGGCCAAGCTCCGCCTCCGCCTGACGCTCCGGGCAGGACAACGGCATCTCTTTGCCTTGGTTATCTATCAGAGCAAGGGCCACCGGGATATGGAGCGGCTCCTTAGTCGGCTGGCCGGGGGTGGAAGGAGAGCTTTGCGCCAGTCTCAGGGTAAAGGTATGATTCTTATGGTCATAGTCGCCCTGCACACTGAGGCGCGGGGTTCCGGCCTGAGTGTACCACCGTTTGAACTGGTTCAAATCGCGACCAGAGACCTCAGCCATGGTCCGGACAAAATCATCGGTGGTGGCGGCCTGTCCATCATGCCGCGCCAGATAGAGGACCAGCCCCTGGCGGAACAAGTCCCGGCCCAGCAGGGTATGCAGCATCCGGATAATTTCAGCCCCTTTCTCGTAAATGGTGACGGTATAAAAGTTGTTGATCTCCATGTAGGCATCAGGCCGCACCGGATGGGCCATGGGTCCGTTGTCCTCCGGGAACTGCACATTGCGCAGAAGCCGGACATCGTGGATGCGCTTAACCGCGGCCGAGACCTGATCGGCGGTAAACTGCTGATCGCGAAACACGGTGAGCCCTTCCTTGAGGCTCAACTGAAACCAGTCCCGACAGGTGACCCGGTTGCCGGTCCAGTTGTGGAAATACTCGTGGGCAATAACCGCCTCTATCCCCTCGTAATCGGTATCAGTGGCGTTATCTGGCCGGGCCAGCACATACTTGGAGTTGAAGATATTGAGCCCCTTGTTTTCCATGGCGCCCATGTTGAAATCGTCCACCGCCACAATCATGTACCGGTCAAGATCGTACTCCAGGCCAAAAACCTCCTCGTCCCAGCGCATGGCCTTTTTAAGCGAGTCCATGGCATGGGCGCACTTGTCCAGGTTGTGAGCCTCCACATAGATCTCCAGGGCAACTATGCGACCGGAACAGGTGACAAAGGTATCCGCAAGTTTAAGCAAATTGCCGGCAACCATGGCAAAAAGATAAGAGGGTTTGGGAAAAGGATCCTGCCAGCGCGCGTAATGGCGGCCTTGGGGCAACACCCCGGCCTCAAGTAGATTACCGTTGGCCAGCAGCACCGGGTAGAGCTTTTGTTCCGCCGTGATAGTGACCTCATAGCGGGCCAACACATCGGGCCGGTCAAGAAACCAGGTGATCTTGCGAAAGCCCTCGGCCTCGCACTGGGTGCAGAAATTGCCGCTGGAACGGTACAGGCCATCAAGGGAGGTATTGTTCTGGGGATAAAGCTCCGTTTCAATATCAAGGACAAACCGCTCCGGCACTACCGAAATGGTGAGGGTTTCCTCATCGAGACGATACTGTTCCTGGCTCAGGGCCACGCCATCCAGGGCAATACCCTTGAGTACCAAATGCCGCCCCTGGAGCACCAGGGGAGACGCGGTCGGGCCGTTGCGCCGACAGAGCAGGCGAGAACAAACCCGCGCCCGCTCCTCAAACAGGTCCACGGCTAATGTCACCTCTTCAATCAAGTAAGCAGATGGACGGTAATCTTTAAGCAGAATGGTTTGTAGTTGGGCGGTCATGGCTCAATCCTTAAAGCGATCAACGGATAGCGGTTACCTGCGGCACCACCAGACGCAGGCCTTGTTTCAGCTGGGTAAAATCAACCGAGGGGTTGTATTTTTTGATCAGCCAGAAAGGCAGTTCAAATTCTTTCTGACACAGGGACCAAATGGTGTCTCCCGCCTTCACCTGATAGGTGCGAGTGCCCTCCAGCAGCCGATAAGCAGCGAAGAAATCGTCCACCATTTCCTTGTGAAATTCATAACGCTGAGCCTCAAAACGCTTCTTGCTTCCCTTGGCAAGCGGCAACTTGATCTGCTGGTTCACCGTCAAAGTCTGATCGTAGCGCAAGCCGTTCAAACGGCGCAGATCCCAGGCCCGAACCCCGAGCCAGCGTGCGTAATGACCAAGGGTTTCCTCTGCCTCCACCCGGACGGTGCCATAGATCTTGCCTTGCTGTTTAACGAGCTCTATCTCAAGATTGCCCAAGACCTTGGCGGGAGTCGGACTTGGACACAGTGCGCCTTTGGTGATTGATTGGTCCTTATCCTTAGCCGTGACAACATCCGGCCCAGTGGCTGTCTTCGCTGGCTTGACCGGAGATGGTGAACCAGCCGCACCGGTAAGTCCCTGTTCGTTTGCATACTGCGCCGTGATCAGCAATGCTCCTTTTTCTCCCACCCCGGGAATGCGCAGATTCTGCTCAGGACAGATTACCGCCTTTTCATCAAGGCCATTGCCGCGCAGAAGCTCGGCCACCGTAATGCCATGCTGCCGGGCGATGGAAAAAGCGGTGTCGCCCTGACGCACCTGGTACATAATAGTTTGCGCCTGATCCTCCTTGAGAATCTCCGCTGGGATATTCTCCGCCAGACGCACAACCTTACTCTGTTGAGGTACCCGTACCTCATAACCTTTGGGGATCAGTTTTTGCCCACTGTAAATGGGTTCGCGCAGGGCCGGATTCAAGGCCTTGAAGGTTTCGAGATCAACCTTGAGATACTGGAGCAGCTCGTCAAGCGGGGCATAGTTGGGCAGCGCCACGGCCTTGCTGTTAACCGGCGGCTCGATCGGCAGCGGGCCAAAAAAGGCCTGGTAATTCTTGGCCACCTCTCGGGCAGCAAGAAACTCCGAATAGAAATTGCGCGAGGCAAACTTGAACAACTCGCTTTCATGCTCCTGGAAGATTCTTTCATAATCACCCTTGGCCGTCTTGGCCCGCAGCATCCCGTTAATCCCGTGATTATAGGCGGTAACCGCCAGAGGCCAGGTGCCAAGCTTCTCGTAATTATGCCTGAGCATCCTTGCCGCGGCATGGGTGGCCTTGATCGGGTCACGCCGCTCGTCAATGGCATAGTCCACGTCCAATTTGAACTGTTTGCCCGAGGATTCGGTAAATTGCCAGACCCCGGCCGCGCCAAACTTGCTGTATGCCTTGTAGTTGAAGGATGATTCCACATGGGGCAGATAGGCGAGATCCTCGGGCACCCCATAGCTCACCATGATCTGCTTGATCTCTTCCAGATAGGCGCCGGAGCGGATCAAGCCTTTCCGAAAATTATCCTTCTGACCGGACTGAAAACGGATATTGTCCTGGGCCAGCCGAAAATCATCGATCATGGCCTTGGCGCCGAACAACCCGGCAACCCGCTTTTCCTCCATAGTCTGTGGAGAAGCACCAGAAGCCAGGGTTTTGAGAATTGCAAGGTATCCCTCCTTGGCCCGCTCTATCCGCTGCCGGTCCCGTTCCCGGGCCCCGTTCTCCCAGGTTCCCTCGACATCCAGCACCTCATAGACAATGCGCAGATCCCGCTTGTCGTGAAGCACTCCCTGGCTGGAGGGATACCTCCCGTAAATATCACGCCAAAAAGCCACATTGGGTGTGACGCAGTCGTAGAGGGGAAAGGGGTCCTGACTGGCCCGGAGCGGAGAAACACTTGCGGCGGCCACGCAGAAAAACAGCGCCGCCGCTAATAAACGAAGATGTACCATGACAGCTCTCATGAATTTCTTTTTTGACTCAGTATCCACAACGGATCAGCATGCCAACATACTCGCTCCGGCCGGGATTCGCCGCTAAAATCACCGGCTCAGCGCAGGCAAAGGGAGCGAGAACAGGCCTGCCGTCTGGATCAACCGGCCAAAGCACTGAACTTTTCCTCGAGATACGCAAGAAAAGGCCCGACGGAAAGCGGTGCGCCCGTTACCCGCACCAGCAGCTCCTGAGGCAGGTACACGCTGCCATGAGCATGGATCTCCCTGGCCAACCATTCCTTCACCTTTGCCAGATTCCCATCGGCAAGGGTCTGGCAGAAGCCGGGGTCATACTTTTTATAGGCCTCCCATATCTGGGCTGACGCCAGATTGCCGATGGTGTAGGTGGGGAAATAGCCGAAGCTGCCGTGGGCCCAATGGATGTCCTGCAGTACCCCGACGGCATCGGACTCGACCTCCACCCCGAGGTACTGCCGGTATTTTTCCCGCCAGACCCGAGGCAGCGCCGCAACCTCCAGGCTCCCCTCAATCAGCCCCTTTTCAATCTCGAAACGGATCAGGACATGGAGGTTGTAGGTCAGTTCGTCGGCATCCACCCGGATCAGGCCGGGGGTAACGGCGTTTATACCCCGGACAAAATCCTCAAGCCCCGTGTGGGCAAACTGGGCCGGGAATGCCTGTTGCAGCTCTGGAAAAAATCTCTGCCAAAACGGTCGACTCCTCCCCAGCACATTCTCCCAGAAGCGGGATTGCGATTCGTGAATCCCTAAGGAAACTCCATCATCGAGATGGCTGTGGGCCAAGCCCTCAGCAATGCCCTGCTCGTAGAGGGCGTGCCCGCCCTCGTGCAAGGCGCCAAAAATAAAGTCCAGACTCTTGGGGGCATAGCGATTGGTAATGCGCCGGTCATGGTGCCCCAGGGTGGTGGTGAAGGGATGGGCCGAGCGGGTCAGGCAGCCTCGAGTAAAATCAAAGCCCATGGCCACCAGGAGATGCTCGGCAAACTGTTCCTGGCCGGTCTGGGAAAACGGCTCGGCAAAGGCCAAGGGAGGCAAGCGGCCGGAAAACCTTTTAACCAGCGCAACCAGGGGCACTTGCAGCTCGGCGAACATCCCTTCCACCTGGACGGTGGTGAGCCCTTCCTCGTAAAGATCGAGCAACGCGTCATAGGGATGGGCTGCGTAGCCCAGGTATTCGGCCTGCTGCCGAGCCATGACCACCAGCCGCTCCAGCAGGGGCTGAAAAATAGCGAACTCGGACTGCTCCCTGGCCTCGAGCCAGGCCATCTGGGCCTGGGAGGTAAGGCGGGAAAACTCGGCGACAAATTCCTCGGGCAGTTTGGTATTCTGGTCATAGCTGCGCCGCATGACCCGCAGCAAGGCGCGATCTTCCACGGACAGGCTCGTTTTTTGCGCCTCGGCTTTCACCAGCAGGACACCAAGTTCAGGGGCCACCTCCCGACGGTGCACCAGGGCGCTCAAGGTGGCAAACTGTCCGGCCCTCCCTTCCGCGGCCCGACGGGGCATGCGCACCTCCTGGTCCCACTGCATGAGGGCCAGGGTATGGTGCAGATCAACCAGTTCGGCGGAATATTTTTTCAGCTGGGTGAGGATTTTCATTGAGTCTCCTTATTTTGCTGAAATCCCGGCTAAGCCGCCAACGCCTTCACCAACAAGGCATAGAGCAGGATGGTCAAACGTGTTGTCGCAATGGTCTGGGTCATCTCTCACCTCTAATGTTACAGAAGAAATCAGCGTCCGACACGGACAAGGAACAATCGTATTTCCGCTGTTTCATAAAACATTTTTGCCCGAATGCAATATCTCTCTTATCTTTACCCTTTCCCTTTATGTAATTTTCCGTTATTTAATTAAAAATTATCGTAACTATCCAGCTCAATGCCAGAAATGGCCAAAAACCACCATACCGTAACTATCCAGGATCATTCGCCTCAAGAACGGGAGACAAAATAAATGGGCAGTCACAGCAGACCTCACAACGACACGGCAGGTGGAGCAATCGACCGCAAACGCGAGCGGGAGCGGCGCCACATGATGCAGTTGCTCTACAAAAATGCCGATGAGCTGGCAACCAAAATGGTGCAGCGCCTATTGGACAAAAAGATTCTTGAGATCACCGACGAGGGCGCAATGCGCAAGCTCTTTGGTGAGCTGTTTGAAAAGCTCTCCAACATGGAAGAGTTTGACATGCTGTATAAGATCGCCCCGCTACGGCAGTTGGTGGTGGACCCCAACTTCCTCAGCCTCTATGTGACCCAGTATATCTGCGAAGATCTGGTGGAAAACGACAAGGTTCAGGACGTCTATGGTGATGACCTGGAAATCTACCAGGTCGTTGAATCCGTGTTCAAGGTTCTCCGCCCTAAGGACTAACTTAGGAGCCGTTAAAGAATAACATGTACTTTTCTAACCATTAACTGTACGGCTCCTTATGCCGTTTTGGTCACAAGAAACGTCCAGGTTATTTCTTTACAACGGCTTATCCCTTCTTCCGGATCTTCTTTAGATCCAGGTAGGTGTAGCCCTTAAGCCCCTTCTCATACTCGCCCAGGAGCCGCATGGCCTCATTGGGCCGCAGCCTGTCTTCCTTGATGGCGCTTTCCACCTGCCTCTTCATCTTCCGCTTCAGATCAGTGCCGGTGTACTGAACCAGGGCCAGCACCTTTTCCATGGTGGTGCCCTCGATGGTCTCTTCGATGTAGTACCCGGAATCCTCATCCTCATCCAAAAAGACATGGGCCTCGTTCACCCGGCCAAAAAGATTATGCAGGTCGCCCATGATGTCCTGATAGGCGCCGGTAAGAAAAACCCCCAGATAATAGGGCTTGCCGTTTAAATCATGCAGGGGCAGGGTGTCCACCCCTTCCTCGTAGAGATTGATGAACTTGGAAACCTTGCCGTCCGAATCACAGGTGATGTCGGCCAGGGTACCTCGACGTTGGGGCTCCTCGTTCAGCCGGTGCAGGGGCATGATCGGAAAGAGCTGTCCGTAGCCCCAATGATCAAGCAGAGACTGGAAAACGCTGAAATTACAGAGATACTGGTCAGAAAATTTGCTCTCCAACTCGACAATATCGTCAGGCTTATACTCGGCCTCCTTGAAATGCTCCAACACCCTGGCGCCGGTGAGCCAGAAAAATTTTTCCACCTCCGCCTTGATCTCAAGATCAATAAGACCCAGCTCGAAATAAACCTGGGTCTCTTCCTTGTTGTGCAGTGCGTCGTGGTAAGCCTCCAGCGGATTGCTGGGGTTGACGTGAGTGTAGTTGTACCAGGCCTCATCCACCAGTTTATGGCTGATCTCCGGCTTGGCAGGTTCTTGGACATGCTCCATCTTCTTGATGTCGCCGAAGGTTTCCACCACCAGCACGGAATGATGCGCCACCACGGCCCGGCCCGACTCGCTGACAATCACCGGATGCTCAACCCCCTGAGAGTCGCAGACATCCATGATATTATGAACGATATCCCGGGCGTATTCGTTGAGGGAATAGTTGATGGAAGAATGAAAGGTGGTGCGGCTGCCATCGTAATCAACACCCAGGCCGCCGCCGACATCGATGTACTCCAGGGCATGGCCGATCTGTCGAATCTTGGCATAGAACATGGCCCCTTCCCGCACCGCCTTCTTGATGGTCAGAATGTCCGGAATCTGGGAACCGCTGTGAAAATGCACAAGCTTGAGGCAATCGGCGAGGCCGGCCTCCTTGAGCAGATCAGAGACCTGGATAATCTCCTGGGTGGAAAGGCCGAACTTGGCATCTTCGCCGGTTGATTTTTCCCACTTGCCCTTGCCGCCGCTCATCAACCGGACCCTGAGGCCGATCATCGGCTCCACCTTCAATTCCCTGGCATAGCGGATAATGTTGGCGACTTCCTCGACTTTTTCCACCACCAGGATGATCTTCTTGCCCAGCTTGCGGCCCAGAAGCGCGGTCTTGATATAAACAGAATCCTTGTAACCGTTACAGATAATCAGGCTTTCCCTGTCTTCATGAAAGGCGAGTACCGCGAAAAGTTCCGGTTTGGAGCCAACCTCAAGGCCATGATGGAAGGGCTTGCCCGCGTCGATGATCTCTTCGACCACCTCCCGCAGCTGATTGACCTTTACCGGATAGACACCACGGTAGATGGATTTGTATTCCAGATCGACAATGGCGTCGTTGAAGGCCTTGTTGATCCGTTCCACCCGGTTGCGCAGCAGATCATGAAAGCGAATGAGCATAGGAAAATGCAACCCCTGTTCCACCGCCTCCTTGATCACATCAACAATGGCGACGGTGCCCCCCTGTTCCTTGAGCGGGGCAACAGTCACCTGCCCCCGGCCATTGATATCAAAATACCGCAATCCCCAGCGGGCAATACCATACAGCTCCCGAGCCCGATCGATACTCCAGGTCTTTGCCTCCGCTGTCTGCTGCATCTGATATCCTCCGTGCGAACTTTAGGAACCGTTACGAAATATTTTGTACATGCTGTACCATTTCGTTACGGCTCCTTATGCCGATCATGGCATCCCAAATTGCTTCACTTTCCAAACAGCGGCTTGTTGCCGAAATCAAGAGGAATAAAATACACAATTACCTCAGAAACTCAATAGTTTTTGCTTGAATATCCTCCGGCGGAGCTTGACTGTTCCACAAGGAAAAAAGGGCAGATGACAATAACTCTGGTTGTTGATCACTTAAAACTGTTCTAAGGTTATGCTAAACAGCCAGCCAGAATAATGCCAGCCCGACACGCCATGATGCCAATCCGACACCCAAACAAAATCCCCAGCCTGGTCTTTGCCAACGCCGCGGGCGAGATCACCGATTATCCCGAGCTTGCCATGGCCGGTCGCAGCGGCAGCCATTTTTCCCGACCCAACCTCGAAGACCTTATCCCCCTGCCCGAGGGCAGCGACATCTTCGTTTTGCCAGGCCGTCTGCCGGTGGGCATTGATCCAGAAACCGGCGAACCGCTCCTGGTTGAAGAAAACCCGCTGGACCCGACCGCTGGCCTTCAGGCGGTGGCCGCCTTCATGTCTCCTGCCTATACCGCCATCCACTGGGCAGGATTTGAAAAATCAACCGCCGACCTGGCCCACCTGCCGCTTTTCGCCTACACCGCCGTGGGCTGGCACGAGGGCCAGTTCTGGGTCAGCGCCTTCAGAAGCGACCCGGACAAGCGCCAGGAGATGAACCGTTTCCAGCCGGAAAGGCTTACCCGCCGCACCGAACAATGGCTCAGGCAAAACGAGCAAAACCGGCTCATCCAGCATCTGGGCAAGTGCTGCCTCACCTACCGTTGTCCAGCGGCGATCAACTACTTTCTTCGCCAATTTGAAGCACCCCTGCCCACCTCGCCGGTTTGTAACGCCCAGTGTCTCGGCTGCATCTCACTCCAGCCCTCGGGCTGCTGTCCCTCCACTCAGGATCGGATCACCTTTGTTCCCACCCCCAAAGAGATTGCCGAGATCGCCGTGCCCCATCTCAAGGCAGTCAAGGGCGGGGTAGCAAGCTTTGGCCAGGGCTGCGAGGGCGAGCCCCTGCTCCAGGTCGAGACCATCGAGGCAGCCATCTTGCTGATCCGCAAACAGACCGACCAGGGCACCATCAACCTCAACAGCAACGCCAGCCTGCCCGAGGCCGTGGCCCGTCTGGCGCATGCCGGGTTGGACAGCCTGAGGGTCAGCCTGAACAGCGCCCAAGACCTTTACCACCAGCGCTATTATCGACCCCAGGGATTCAATCTTGATTCAGTCAGGCAATCAATCCTGGTCATGAAGCAACATGGCCGCTTTGTCTCGCTCAACTATTTTATCCTGCCCGGCTTCACCGATGACCCTGCCGAGTTTGCTGCCCTTTGTGAGCTGATCGCCGAATATGGCCCCGATTTTCTCCAGCTCAGAAACCTCAACATGGATCCGGACTGGTATTTTGAGGCCCTTAAATTTAAGGAGGCCGGCCCCCCCATGGGCATCCGCCTCTGGCTCAGACAACTGAAACAACGTTTTCCCCGCCTGCGTTTCGGCTATTTCAATCCACCTCTGCGCTGAGCCAAAATGACCGCCGCCATCAAAATTCTACTCTTCCTCTTCTGGGGCAACCTGCTGCCCCCTCTGGCCAGCCTGGCTCTGGGCGACCGCTTTGCCAGGCCCCTCGACCACGGCTTCACCTGGTTTGACGGCAGGCCGCTCTTCGGCCCGCACAAAACCATCCGGGGGATCCTGGCCAGTCTCGTAGGTGGCAGCCTGGTCTTTCCGCTGCTTGGGGTTTCCTGGCAGACAGCGACCTGTGCCACAGGCCTGCTCCTAACAGGCGATCTGCTCTCCAGCTTTATCAAGCGACGGCTGCATCTGGCCAGCGGCAAATCGGTCTTTGGCCTGGACCAGATATTCGAGTCAGTATTGCCCGCCCTCTATCTGGGCAGTCAGATGCAAAGCCCGCTCTGGGCCGTGGTTCTGGCCCTGCTCATCTTCGTGCCGGTAGCCCATGCCGGCGCCCGCTTCTGGCGACATGTTCTCCTCGCGCCTCCCATGGATAATTACCAACGCCTTGTCCGCTCCACGGTACGACTGCGCGAATGGCGATCCTGTCACCAACCCCTGGCCCGCTGGCATGCCTGGTTCAATTTTTCTTCTTTTATTCACAACCGGATCATGATCAACACGGTCTTCCGGCTTTTGGGCCACTATGATGAGGGCCTTGCCAACGCCCTCAAGCTGGAGCTGACTGAGCACGAAATCATCTGCCCCACCCTGCCCAAATCCTTTGACGGCTTTACCATCCTGCTGCTTACCGATCTGCATCTCGACGGCCTGCCGGGCCTGGTTGATCTCGTCCTCGCCCACCTCGACAAGCGGAGTTTCGACCTTTGTCTGATCGGCGGCGATATCCGCATGGAAACTTACGGCCCTATCGCCCCATGCCTGAGGGAGCTGCGCCGCCTGCTTCTGCATATTCAGACCAGGCACGGCATCTTCGGGGTGCTGGGCAACCATGACTGCATCGAGATGGTTCCGGATTTCGAGGAGGCGGGGATGCTGATGCTGGTCAATGACGCGACCATAATTGAACAGGAAGGAGAAAACCTCTGGCTGGTTGGCATCGACGATCCCCATTATTACAAGACCCATGATACGGCCAGGGCCTTCAGCGCCGTGCCAGCCAACGCCTTCAGCCTCATGCTCGCCCACTCGCCCGAGGCTTATCAGGAGGCGGCCCGACATCAGGCAGCCCTGTACCTCTGCGGCCATACCCACGGCGGTCAGATCTGCCTTGCCTCGGGCACCCCCATCTACACCAACAGTCGGGCTCCTCGCTACACTGCCAAAGGCCGCTGGCAATATCAGGGGATGCAGGGCTTCACCAGCCGTGGGGTCGGGGCTTCCGGCACGCCGCTGCGCTTCAACTGCCCAGGAGAGATTGCCGTCCTCACCCTGCGCGCTGCCCAATGCCAACCAGTAACGGCCAATGACAAAATGATTTTCCCAATATGAATTGACATGACCTCGATCTTTGTGCAATCATGCTGACATGAAAACTTCTTCCCCTTTACCCATAATTCAGGCCTCGGTTCTCTTTTGGCTCATGATTCGCATCTGTGCCGCGTTTGTCGCCATCACGGGCAGTATTGCGCTTCTCGGCTGGATTCTTAGCCTGCCTTTTCTTTCCAGTTTTGGCTCTGGCACTATCCCGGTGGCGCCAAGCACGGCCATTTTATTTATCCTGTATGCTGTGGTCCTTTACCTACACTCCGGCCCTCCGCATCGCAATGCGTATTGGGCAGGCTTGATCATCCCCTCGGCAGGAGCAGTGGTTGCCCTGGTACTCTTTATTCTGTCCAGCCGGGGTATATATCTGGAGGCAGAACACCTCGGGATAGCAATCATGCATCCAGCCAGGGCAATACCCATCGGACATATGTCTCCGGTCACAGCCCTCTGCTTCCTGTTTGCCTCTCTCGCGTTTCTCTCTATCTCTACAAAACATCCTAAACTGGCAACACTGGCTGGTTTGCTTGCCGGCCTTCTGGCCGTGGGCAATTTCGTGTTTGTTTTGGCCTATGTGTTTGGCGCGCCATTACTCTACGACAGTGCTTACATTCCGCCTGCGGCCCTGACCAGTACGGCTTTTATATTTTTGGGCAGCGCTCTCTTTGTCCTTGCCCTGTCACCTGTCTGGCTGGCTCGTTTGCGCACTGAATCGTCGCCAAGCATCGTGATTAGAATAACCCTGCTCTTTGCCTGTCTGGCGATAGGCATCATTGTGGTTGGGCTTTCTATCTACCGAAACTACGAACGTGACCACCGTCGTGAAATGGAAAACCAGCTTTCAACCATTGCTGAGCTGAAGGTAAACCAGTTGAGAGAATATCGCCGGGAACGGTTGGGAGATGGTGCCATCCTGCTTGGCAACACCTCCTTTGCCAACCTTGTCCGTCGCCATTTGCAACATCCCGAAGACACCGCCAACAGCCAGGAACTTGAGGAGTGGCTGAACAAACTTCGCACGCGCTATCAGTATAATCAGGTTCGTCTGATTGACACCCTTGGCATAACCCGCCTGTCAAACCCAGCCGGAATAGCTCCTGTCACGGCAGTTATCGCCCAGCGCCTGCCAGAGGTTCTTAAATCAGGGCAGGTGACAATCCAGGATTTTTACCGGCACGACTATAATGGCAGGATCTATCTTGCCATTTTGGTTCCCATCCTCGACCCTCAGAACAGCAACCGGCCTTTGGCTATGCTCTCCCTGCGCATTGATCCGCAACGGTATCTCTATCCTTTCCTCCAGAGCTGGCCCATCCCCAGCCGCACCGGGGAGACCCTGCTGGTTCGCCGGGAGGGCCAGGAGGTTGTCTTTTTAAACGAGCTTAAATTTCAGCAAGATACCGCTCTGGCCCTGCACTTCCCGTTGAACCAAACCGATCTTCCCGCCACTCAGGCAGTGCTGGATCGAACCGGGATATTTGCAGGCAAGGACTATCGAGGCAAGTCCGTGTATGCCGACCTGCGGCCGATCCCGGATTCGCCCTGGTTCCTGGTGAGCAAAATGGACACTTCGGAAGTCTATGCACCGCTCCAGGAACATTTATGGCTCATCAGCGGCTTTATAGCAGTCCTGCTCTTTGGGGTCGGGGCAATCATGGCCTTTGTCTGGCAACGCCAGCGCGTGGCTTTCTTCCGGGAACGGCTTGGATCCGCAACAGCGCTCAAAAACCTGAACCGCGTCTATGCGATGTTGAGCAACATCAATCAGACCATCGTCCGGGTGCGCGAGCCGAAGAAGCTTTTTCAGGAGGCCTGCCGCATTGCCGTGGAGGACGGCGGCTTTCGTCTGGCCTGGATCGGCCTGCTTGACAAGAACTCAGGGGCCATCAACTCTGCGGCCAGCGCCGGGATGGATGAAGGCTACATTGCCGGGCTTAACATCATTCTGGGCAACCTTCCCTCCGATCAGGGGCCGACAGGAGCGGCCTGCCAGGAAGGCCGGCACAGCATCGCCAACGATATCGAGCATGAACCCAACATGGCTCCCTGGCGGGAGCAGGCGCTGGCGAGGGGTTACCGCTCCTCAGCCGCTTTCCCGCTGATTATCTCCGGCACAGTCCGGGGCTGTCTCAACCTCTATGCTGACACCGTCAATTTTTTCAATGACCAGGAAATCAAGTTGCTCGATGAACTGGCCTCTGACATCGCCTTTTCCCTGGAGTTTTCCGAGCAGGAAGAAAACCGGCGCAAGGCCGAGGCAGACTTGCGCGAATCGCAACAGCTCTTTGCCACTGTTGCCAACACCTCCCCTGCCCTGATCTGGATGTCTGATCTTAACAAGCAGCTCATCTGGTTTAACGACCCCTGGCTGGCCTTTACCGGTCGCACCCTGGCCGAAGAACAGGGCAACGGCTGGACCGCTGGGGTGCATCCCGACAATCTGGCGCATTGCCTGCAAAACTTCAGCGAGGCCTTCGATGCCAGGCTGCCCTTCTCCCGAGAATACCGCCTGCGCCGATATGACGGCGAATATCGCTGGCTCTTCGCTCAGGCCCAGCCCCGCTACGATGCCTCCGGCGTCTTCGCCGGCTATATCAGCTCCAGTCTCGACATCAGCGCACACCGGCAGCTGGAAAACCAGATCCGACATGCGGTCAAGATGGAATCCATCGGTACCCTGGCAGGGGGCGTGGCTCACGACTTCAACAACATCCTCACCGCGATCATCGGTTACGGCCAGATAGCCCTGATGAGCATGCCTCAGGATGACCCCCAGCGTCTGAACATCCTGCCCATGCTGGAAGCGGCAGACCGAGCCGCCCGTCTGACCAAGGATCTCCTGCTGTTCAGCCGCAAACAGATCAGCGAGCGCAAGACCGTAGACTTAAATGATATTGTCAAAACGGTAGAAAAATTCATCGTGCGGGTGATCGGGGCAGACATCGTCTGTGAGACCAGGATTGCCGACCAACCGCTCATAGTTTTTGCCGACAGTCATCAAATGGAACAGGTGTTGATGAACTTCGCCACCAACGCCCGCGACGCCATGCCCAAGGGCGGCATTTTCAGTATCACCACCGAAGAAACCATCCTGAACCAAGAGTTTATCGAGTCCCACGGTTTTGGCAGACCCGGCAAATATGCCTTGCTCACTGCCACCGACAGCGGCTCAGGCATGGATGGACCAACCCTGACCCGAATATTTGATCCCTTCTTTACCACCAAGGGCGTAGGCAAAGGCACCGGCCTGGGGCTGTCCGTGGCTTATGGGATCATCAAGGAGCATGAAGGATACATAAACGTGTACAGCGAACCCGGACACGGCACCACTTTCCGGCTTTATCTGCCGCTGACGGGCGCGGAAATAAAGGCAGAAATAAACACGGCCCCGGAAGGGGCTCCGATCCATGGCACCGAGACGATCCTGCTGGCCGATGACGATGAGGCATTAAGGAATATTGCCATCACCACACTTAACAGATTCGGCTACACGGTAATCGAAGCGGTTGATGGTGAGGAGGCGGTGCGAAAATTTACAGAAAATCAGGCCGACATTCAGCTGCTGCTCTTCGATATCATCATGCCAAAGATGAACGGCCAGGAGGCCTATGAGGCGATCAGCAAGATCCAGCCAGGGATAAAGACGATCTTTATGAGCGGCTATGTGCCAGACATTATCCGCGCGCAGGTCGACCTGGAAAAGAGCGCAACCCTGCTGACCAAACCCCTCGCCCCTGCAGAACTGCTACGGAAGATCCGAGAGGTCTTGGACAAATGAGACGGGAAAAACGACAACAACCAAAAAAGAACTCCATGGGCAAAAAAAGCGGCGCCGGTCTCACCCGTCTTCGCAACGCCTTCGGCTGGTCCATGGCAGGGCTCGCCGCCGCCTTTAAGCACGAAAAGGCCTTTCAGCAGGAGCTTGGCCTTTGTCTCATCCTGGCGCCGCTCGCCCTCTGGCTGGGTAAAACCGGGAGTGAAAAGGCCCTGCTCCTCTGTCCGCTCCTGCTGGTGCTGATCGTCGAGATTCTCAACAGTGCCCTCGAAACAGTGGTCGACCGTTTCGGCGGGGAGCAACACCCCCTGTCTGGCCGAGCCAAGGACATGGGCTCAGCCGCCGTGTTCCTCGCCCTGGTCAACGTGGTAATCTGCTGGCTGCTGGTACTGTTTTTTTAACCAGTTACGAAATTTTTTCTTCTGGCACGATCTTATTAAGCAGCAGCCCGGTGAGCAGCTTAGGATAAAAATAGGTCGACTTGTGCGGCATGACCAGCCCCTCGTCCGCCACCCGTTTAACCTGGGAAACCAGGGTCGGGTTCATCAAAAAGACCAGAGGGCTTCGATCTGTCCGGCTCTCGCCCTCCTTGATCGCGATATCCAAAGCGGTATCCGGATCGCTGTAATAATCCACCAGCCCTTCCTTTTCACATCGACCATGATCGAGTTGCAACAGCCGATCAAGAATAAGGTCGGACAAAACAACCACGTCCAGTTCGCGCAGAGAGGCAGGCTGCTTAGCCCCCCCCAAGGCCTCGTCAATCACCCCGTCCCGCAAGGTAAGGAGCAGACAGCGATCCTCCTGGGGGTGGTACAGGCCAAACATGGTGGCCGCGCCCAGGTTCTCCGCCATGCGGGCCAGAACCTCAACCACCAGAGTCTCGCGGGAGCCGTCGGTGATCTCCTCAACAATAAAGCTTGGCGTAAGCCTGGCCATCAATCCGGCCATCCCTACAGCCTCAGGCATCCGTACCAGCCGATGGGTGGGAAGCACTGACAGGCCTGGATCTTCCATGCCGCAGAGATACATCATCGTGTGGTTGTAAGGGCTGTCGTCAGCCACTTCGCCCAGGCGTTCCCGCATCAGGGCACGAAACTGGAGGGCGGTGGTGTAGCGATGATGACCATCGGCAATATAGAGTGATTTTTCGGCAAACTGCGCCCGGACCTGGGCAATAATTGCTGGCTCAGTCACCGCCCGGATAGTATGTCTGCAACCATCATGATCGGTGACGCTGGCCAGCGGCTCTCCGGAGCAGGCTCCTTCGAGCAGCGTCATGATCAGCCCTTGCGTATCGGGATAGAGGGAAAAAATCGGGCTGAACTGGGCATGACAGGTGTCCAGCAGACTGAGCCTATCAGAGGTGACCCCGGAGAAGGTTTTCTCGTGCGGTTTGACCACGCCCTCGGCAAACTCGGCCAGCCGCACCAGACAGAGCAAGCCCTTGCGGGTAAGGCGCTTGCCGGAGGGCAAGGGATACTCGGTATGGTAGAGATAGATGGTCGGTTCGTTATCCCGAACCAGCACCCCTTCTTCCTGCCACTTGGCAAAGGTGTCCCTGGCCTCACGATACCGGGCCTCGGTCAGTTGTTCGGCGCTGAAATTTTTGCTTAAGTCCAGGTGGATCATGTTGTAAGGATTCTTGGCGGCAAAGGCAGCCTGGGCCTGAAGATCAATCACGTCATAAGGCGGGGTGACCACCTCTTCCAGATGCTGAATCTTGGCCGGGTTGTAGCGCAGGGCGCGAAAGGGCGCGATCAAAGCCATTGGTTATGTCTCCTTGTTAACAAGCCGTTAAACAAAATTGGACATCAAGTCCTGCCAAAACGGCATAAAGAGCCGTAAAGTCAAGGCAGAATAGTACAGGTTATTTCGCAACGGCTCCTAAATGTCCCCGGCCCTCATGACCCGGTTGACTTCTCATGGGGAAATAGATATGTTTCAAAAACGCCACCATTACATAGTCAAAAAAAATCCACTTTTCAAGTGAACATTGTACCCGGCCAACAAACTTTTACAACACTGAAGAGGTTTACCAATGTACGATATCTTTACCCGCACCCATTTTTCCTCCGGCCATCATCTGCGCGACTATCCCGGCAACTGCGAAAGGCCGCACGGCCACAACTGGAAAGTTGAGGTGACGGTGCGCGCCACCGAGCTTGACGAACTGGGCATGGGGATCGACTTCAAGAACCTTAAAAAAGAGGTGAACGTGATCATGGAAGAGCTGGATCATCGCGACCTCAACGAACTTCCTGCTTTTGCCACCAAGAACCCCTCATCCGAAAACATCGCCGCCTATATCTTCGAACGTCTCCGGGAATCACTGACCAGCGAGCGTTACCGGCCTTACAGCGTCACGGTCTGCGAAACGGATAACTGCTGCGTGACCTACCGTGAAGGATGAGCCCAACCTTGAGCTTTCCGAGATTTTTTACAGCATCCAGGGGGAATCTTCCTTTGTAGGCTACCCCTGCCTTTTCTTCAGACTTGCAGGGTGCAACCTGCGCTGTTCCTACTGCGACGCCAAATACACTTACGAAGAACCAGCCAGCTTAATCCCGCTCAGTACTCTGCTGAACGAGGCGACGCGATACCCCAAGGCCATAATCGAGATCACCGGCGGCGAGCCACTGCTGCAAGAAGGGGTCTATCCACTTATGGAGGCTCTGATGGCAGCGGGCCGTACCGTGTTGCTGGAAACCAACGGCAGCATAGGCCTTGAGCGGGTGCCGCAAAAGGTAGTAAAGATCGTCGATTTAAAATGCCCGGACAGCGGCATGCACGAGAAGATGCACCTTGCCAACCTTGCCCTGCTCACGCCTCACGACGAAATCAAGTTTGTGCTCAGCTCTGCTGCCGACTACGATTGGGCCAAGGCAATGATGGCAGAACATCACCTGGCCGAAAGAGCGAAAGTGATCCTTGCTCCGGTAATCGGCCGTCTCCAGCCAGCCCTGCTGGCCCAATGGCTCCTGGCCGATGCCCTCCCAGCCCGCCTACAGCTCCAGTTGCACACCCTGCTCTGGCCGGGGATGAAGCGGGGGATATGAAGGACAGGTATATTTCTCCTTTGCACCCAGAGGGTATAAGTTTCGTTTGAGCAGGCAAGCTGCTCAACTCAGCTGTATATTTCCCCTTGTCAAAAAAACAATCTGCGTTTAAGATTGCCGCCATTAAAAAGGCGGCGTAGCCAAGTGGTAAGGCAGTGGTCTGCAAAACCATTATTCAGCGGTTCAAATCCGCTCGCCGCCTCCAGTAAAAATCAGTAAGGGTCAGCCTCTGTTATGCGGCTGACCCTTTTTTTATGCAAAGACTAATAAAATGAAATAAAATGTTAGCTTGGCCGTTATTGCAGTATGATAACCATCCTTAAATTACGCCTTACAAAGTACCCTTAACGGAAACCCGAAAAATGAACGAAACCAAAATCATCGAATTGACCCCTTTCCGCGCCGATCTGGCCCGCTCTCTGAGCCGCCGGGGCGAGAGACTGCTGGCCGCAACCAACCTGGCCGAGGAAGTCGCGGCCTTAGAGCCCCTTGAAGCTTACTACCTTGTTCGGGAGATGGGTCTTGACCAGGCCCTGCCTATCCTCCGGGAGCTTAGCCATGAACAGTTGCAGGCCTGTCTCGATCTTGATTGCTGGAACCGCTACGATTTCTCCGTTGAAAGTCTTGATGAATGGCTGATACCCTTTGCCTCCCTCGACCCAGAAACCCTGGCCCAGACCTTTCTCTCGTTGGATTATGTGCTCCAGCTTCTTTTCCTGACCCAGACCATCACGGTCTATGATCCGGATACTGATCAAGTTCCGGCTGAAGACGAGGAGCGGGATACGGCCCGGGCCATGACCCCGGACGGCTTCTATCTTCTGGAACTGAAAAATCCGGATCTGCCACTTAAGGTCCATCCCTTTACCCTGCTGGATGCCCTTTACCAATACGACCCAGGCGCAACGCACCGCCTGCTTAGCGAGATCCGCGTGGATCTGCCCACCCAGATTGAGGAAGAAGCCCTGCGCTTTCGCAGTGGCCGCATGCAGGATCTGGGCTTTGCTACGCCGGCTGAGGCAAGCGCGCTCTTTTCCCGACCGCCCAGCCATCAGCCATTACCCCGCCCCCAGGATCCGATAGACAGCGCGGTCACCCGCTTACCCTCGGTCTATGCCGCTCCCTTGCTCGAGGTCACCCTGTTGCAGCGGGCTCTATCTCTGGTTACTACTCCCAACAGCCTGGCCCGCTTAGAGCAGGAACTGATCTGGACCATCAACAGCGCCATCATGGCCTACGGGGAAAAACCACAAGATATCGAACATATCACCGCCATTGTTATCCGGGTGCGGGATACCATCTCCCTTGGGCTGGAGGCGCTAACCAAGCAGGAACCTCCCTGCCCGCCGGACGAGGCTAAAGCCGCAGTCAAAGCGGCCGAGTTGCTGGAGATCTGGCCTATGACCGATCTGTTCCGACACGGCTATGCCGCGACCACGGTTTTGCAAAATGAGGTGCGACAAGCCTTGGCAGAACCCCGCCTGGCCAACTGGTACAATCTGGCCGATACCGAACAATCGGATGAACCTGCAGATCGACTGGAACGTGCCTTTGTCGCCGCCCTGCTGAGCCGTCAGCCCCTGCGCGGCGGCTTTGATCCGGGCAACGCCGAGACCGTCCTGGCCTTTAGCAGCCTTAGCGAGATCGAAGCGTCACAAGCCAGACTGAAACGTCTTGTCGACCATTTCAGCGGACAAGCCTAACACTGCTTCCAGTTGTTTTCGGAAACGACGTTAATTCCTGGGCAATCTCCCGACAGAAACTCCCAAGGGCCTCGTTCAGGGCAGCAACCAGTCCTTCCTGATCATGGGCGGTCGCGGGAATCCGATAACTGCTCCGTCTTTCCGAGAGGACAATCCCACCGTCCCGACCCTTGAGCGACCAGCGAACAACCAACCTGGCTGCCCCGTCACTCTCGTTCTCAAAATGAAGCACCTCGACTATGAGCTGGCAATCAATGGTTCGGGAAGATGGCCAGGGGTGTTGTAAAATGTGGTCGGTACCCAGCAGCGCCGAGAGGTTTTCCCCCAGCACTCTGGGAATATTTTCGCTGAGCGGCTCGGCCCAGCGGTAGCTGTCGGACAATTGCAACCGGTTGGCAGTCAGACGGGTTATAATCTGAGGCCGATCCAGATATTCCGGCAGTTTCACCGGGCCGATACCGATCACCATCCTGCCCCCCTCGGCAGTAACAGGGGCTTTTCGCCCGGTTTCCAAAGCCGCCATCTGGTAATAGCTGACCGGGGCCGTGCGGGCACAACCTGCCAACAACAGGCCGCAAAGCAAAATCACCCCCAAAGTACCTGCCATCCGTGCGCATAACCTGTCTTTCATTCTCTTCCCTCTTCACGACGTTTTCCCTGCAAAACAGCCTCTGGTTGCTGCTCCAGGGTTTCCGCCAAAAGCCGCAGGACACGGGCCGCGCGACTGATTTCCTTAAGCGCCGTATTAAGCTGCCGCACCGTGGGGGATTCTTCTCCAGCCAGACTTTGCAAGGACTGCGCCGTCTTGGCCAGTTCTTCGCTGGCCTTGCCCAGACTGGCAACCATGGGAGAACCGGCCTCAGCCACCCCGCCGATCTTGGCCATCGCGATCTGTACCGCTTCAAGAGCCTTGCGCATCTCGACCAGATTTCCCCTTGCCTCATCAAGTATAGGGCCACCATCACGGTCGAACTTGGCACTCAAGGATTCCAGGTGCGCAAGTGTCGTCGAAAGCCGCCCTGGAATCTTTCCCGTGCTATCAGAAGAAAGGAGTTTATTAAGCGAACGACTGATACCAACAAGATCGGCAAGAAAGGCATCCATGGGAAACCCCTCCAGCTTAGAGGTAAGCTCTTCCACCGCCGTCAGGATGGTGGGAATCTCACTCACCTCCGAGTCTATAGCAACAAATTTGGCCGGTTTATCAGGATAAAAATCCAGATCAATATACAACTGACCAGTAAGCAGGCTCTGCATCTTGAGCCGGGCGCGCAACCCCCGCGCCACCAGAAGCCTAACGGCGGAGCGCTCTCGCAGATCGATCTGTTCGCCACGGCGGGACTCAACCGCATTTGGCTCAACTTCAATAATGACCGGCACCATAAACCGGCGGGTTTCGGCATCAATCCCAAGCTTGATCTGCTTGACCGTGCCAACCTTGACACCAAGAAAAACCACCGGAGACCCTACTTGCAGGCCCTGTACCGAGCCTTCAAAATACAGAACATGCTGGCGTCGTTCCTGAAACCACTGCCCCCCAGCCAGGAGCAGAATAACCGTAACCCCAAGGATAACGGCACCAAGAACAAACGCGCCAATAAGCGTAGGATTAGCCTGTCTGCTCATATACAGTTACCTGCCAAATTTTCCCTCAAGCTATTCATACCACCCCTCTGGTAAGAAAATGACGCACCTTGGGATCTCCAGAGACAACCGCCTCTCTGGGATTGCCGGTGTTGATCATAGTACGGGTTTCAACATCCAAAAAAACCGAATTGGTACCTATATCGAGAATACTTGCCAGTTCATGAGTTATAACTACGATAGTCGTATTCAGGCTATCGCGCAATTCGAGAATCAAATCATCAAGATGACGGACCGTAAGCGGATCAAGCCCGGACGATGGCTCGTCAATCACCAGAATATCAGGGTCAAGCGTCATGGCACGCGCCAATCCAGCCCGCTTCTTCATGCCGCCACTCAGCTCGGATGGATAATAGTTTTCAAAACCGGATAACCCCACCAAAGCCAGCTTGAAGGAAACTATCCCGGCAATGCGCTGCGGAGAAAGCGCGGTATATTCTTTAAGCGGCAAGGCGATATTTTCTGCCAGGGTCATCGAACTCCAAAGTGCCCCGCCCTGAAACATTACTCCAAGCCGCCGCTTGAGTTGCTCCTGCCGTTCCATCCCCAGACTCCAGAAATCTTCACCATCATATAAAACAGCGCCTTTGGCCGGAGCTTGCAAACCGATCATAGCCCGCATTACGGTAGTCTTGCCGCAACCGCTTCCACCCATGATCACAAAAATATCCCCCTTGTTGATCACGAAATTGAGATCACGTTGGACTACGAACTCGCCAAACGCCATAGTCAAATCACGGATCTCCATGTGTGGCACTGCGTTCATGACTCAGATCCCCAACTGATAAAAGATAATGGTCATAATCGAAGCCGTGATGGTGATCAGCAGAATGCCGGTAACCACTGCCGAGGTTGCCGCCTCACCCACCGATTCAGCGCTTCTGCCGCACTGCATCCCGCGCAGGCAACCGGCATAGGCGACCATAGCCCCATAAACGCTACCCTTCAAAAGCCCTACCATGAAATGCTTAAGCTCCAAAGCCCGTACTGTTTCAGTATAGTATTCGAACATGCCGACGTCAAAAATCGTGACCGAAACCAGCATCCCGGCCAGCATCCCGATAAAGCCTGCGTACAGGGTGAGAAGCGGCACCATCAGCATTAAGGCCAGCATCCGGGGCAAGACCAGAAAATCAATCGGCGAGATACCCATGGTTCTGAAGGCATCGATCTCCTCATTGACCTGCATGGCGCCAAGCTGAGCGGCAAAAGAAGCTCCGGTGCGCCCGGCAATGATAATCCCGGTCATCAAAGCGCCGATCTCGCGCACCATGCCGATGGCAACCAGATCAGCAATGAAGATCTGGGCTCCGACCTGGCGCAACTGATCCGCCCCCAGGTATGCAAGGATCAGACCTACAAGAAAGCTGATCACCGAAACGATGATCACGGCCCGAGGTCCAACTTCTTCGATCTCCCACCAAAGATCTCTTAAACGAAATCTTGCCCGACCAGTTAGCAGCCGCCCAAAGGAAACGGTAATTTCGCCCAGGAAACAGAGCATTTTGGGAGCGCCATGCAAATATTTAATGATTTCCATGCCCATCCGGCGACACAGGCCCCATCTGCTCCTGCGCCGTCGGATGGGCCCGGAAACTTCGGCAGCCATGGCCAGCAGATGACAAACCCCCTTAGGTAAACCAGTCTGGTCGACACTGATCCCGCGTTCTTTACAAATCACAAACAATTCCCGAAGAAAAACAAGGAATGCGCTATCCCAGGCGGAGAGCTGCGCGGTATTGAAAGAAAGACGATATAGACTATCGCCCTGCCCGGCCAGAATCAACCCGGCAACAGGCAAATCCTGATCCAGGCACCAGCGTCCGGCGCACGATATTTCGAGCAGATCGTCACCGATGCGGCGGGCAGAAAACTGCCATTGCTTATCGTCGCCGCTATGAGGTCGAATAGAATCCACATCCGCACCGTTACGATCTTAAGTTGTATTCAGCAACAGTCAGCGCAACCTGCGCTGTGCAACATAGTCCTTCCACCATCATGAAGAATCGGCTCTGCGCTGTCAACCAAAAAACATAGAGATTTCCGGTAGCTGCCTTTACCCACCCGCTCTTCCCCGACAACCTCAAAACGCAACCTAAGAATTGCCCCTTGTATCCCACGCATTCGCCCCTTTTTTTTGCATTTTTTTGCTTTTTTCGAAAAATTTCCTATATCATATATACTTTAGGTTGTCGGTGTAACCAGGCTAAGATGAGAACAGGAGAGGAGTAAACTACCATGTTTAAAGATATGAAAGTCGGATTCCGTTTGGCCCTTGGCTTCACCATGGTGCTTATTTTAATGCTTGCCATCATCGGGGTTAGCCTGCGTCATGCAAAGGAAAATCACGCCGAGCTTGAACGGATCGTAAAAATCAACAATGTCCGCATCCAACTGGCCAATCAGATGACCGATGAAGCAAGAGATACGGCCATTGTTATCCGAAATATTCTGTTAGCCACACACATAATTAATCCTAAGTCCAGCGGAGGCATACAAAAACATCAAGACCATCTTGCGAAGATACGGAAGGAATACAGTGCCTCCGCTACTACACTCGAACGCCTCATCACCAAGGATGACGCAAAGGGCCTTGACCTGTTCCGCAAGGCAGATACTGCTGCAACTGCCGCACGGCCGCTGCAAGACCACGTGATTGAACTGACTGAAGCAGGCAAACACGAGGAGGCCATCTATTTTATGAATACGAAAGCCTATCCTGCCGTGAAACAATGGATTAACGACACAGAGGATCTTATCCATCACAATGAAGAGCGCAATACCATCCGCTACACGGCGGCTGAAGAGGCGGCGCATGCTGCGTTCATTACCTTGCTTATCCTTGGCGCGGGGGCCATCGGCCTGTCCGTGCTGATCATTTTCTTCCTGAACCGGAGCATAACCCAGCCTTTAAGCCTGAGCGTTGAGGCAGCCGACCGAATAGCTACCGGAGATCTGGCTACAGATATCCACATACCTGAAGCACGCAGGGATGAAATAGGCATCCTGATTCAGTCCTTGAACAAAATGGTCGCGGCTCTAAGAGAGAACCGCGACCTTCTCCAAAGACAGGACTGGTTGAAAACAGGCATCGCCCGCCTCAATGAGGTCATGAGCGGGGACCCGGACATCACCAGCCTTGCCGCCAAGGTGATCTCCGAGATCGCCACCTACCTTGACGCTCAGGCAGGTGTCATCTACGTTGCCCAGGAGGGCAGCAACGGCACCCTGGTGCTGATGGGAAGCTACGCCTACACCAAGCGCAAGAACCTGTCTAATGTGTTCAAACCGGGCGAGGGAACAGTCGGACAGGCCGCCTTGGAAAAGAAGCAGATTTTGATCCAGAACGTGCCGGAAGACTATTTCAAGATCACCTCCGGCTTAGGTGAACGCCTTCCCCGGTTTATCTGTGTCACACCCTTCATCTACGAGAATAAAGTCAAAGGCGTCATCGAGGTGGGCAGTTTAGATGAGATGACCGATCAGCAGATGGCGTATCTCAATCAGGCCATGCCAGCCTTGGCCCTTGCCATTGAGAGCGCCGAGGGCCGAACGAGACTGGCCAATAGTTTACAGGAATCCCAGGCCCTGACGGAAGAGCTCCAGGCCCAGCAAGAGGAACTCCGGACCACGAACGAGGAATTGGAAGCACAAACCAGTGCTTTGCAGTCATCCGAAGAAAAGTTGAGGATACAGCAGGAGGAACTCCAGGTTACCAACGAGGAACTGGAAGAGAAAAACGAACTGCTCGACCGGCAGAAGAGAGATGTGGAAAAGGCGAGGAAAGATTTGGAAGAGCAAGCCAAAGACCTGGCCTTGGCCAGCAAGTACAAGTCGGAGTTCCTGGCCAACATGTCGCATGAGCTGCGCACTCCGCTCAACAGCCTGTTGCTCCTGGCCCAGTCGCTATCGGAGAACAAGGTCGGCAACCTGAGCGAGGAACAGGTCGAATCAGCGAGAATCATTTACGGCAGCGGCAGCGACCTCTTGAGCCTGATCAACGAGATTCTTGACCTGTCCAAGATAGAAGCCGGAAGGATGGATCTTCAACTCGGCTCGGTGCGGATAAACGATCTCGCGGATAGTATGCGCTCCTCCTTCGGCCATATGGCGGAGGACAAGGGTCTCAACCTGGAAATCACGGTGCAGGAAGACATCCCCTCCGAGATCACCAGCGACCGGAAACGCATCGAACAGGTCATCAAGAACCTGATCGCCAATGCCATCAAATTTACCGATGCGGGCAACATAGCTGTCACTTTCGCTCGTCCCTCTCCGAACACAAAATTGTCAAGAAGCAACCTCCCCGCAAGTGAATGCCTGGCCGTTGCCGTAAAGGATAGCGGCATCGGCATCAGCCCGGAGAATCACAAAAAAATCTTTGAAGCATTTCAACAGGTGGACGGCGGGACGGCAAGGAAATTTGGCGGAACGGGCTTGGGGCTTTCCATCTCCAGAGAACTCGTCCGGTTTCTGGGCGGAGAGATACAGGTCGAAAGCGAACTGGGCAAGGGCTCGACCTTCACCTTGTATCTGCCTGTATCTTTGTCCTCTGGCCGCAAGACGGCACCAGACCATACCGCCACGGTCACCGTCGCCAAAGCCAATCAAAACCCAGGGCATGATGCCACACGTCTTGGGGCCTCGGCCCTGCAGATAAAAGACGATCGCGACACGCTTCACCAGGAAGACAGGGCCATCCTGGTGATTGAGGACGATCCGAATTTTGCCCTAATCCTTTATAGAAAGTGTCATGACAAGGGACTCAAGTGTCTGGCCGCACCAACCGGCGAAGAAGGACTGGAGCTGGCCGCTAAATATCAGCCTGCCGCCATCATCCTCGACATCCGCCTGCCTGGTATGGACGGCTGGGCGGTACTCAGCGCACTTAAGGAAAATACCAATACTCGACATATACCAGTGCATATTATTTCCATTGAGGCAGATCCAGGCAAGGCGTTTCGCATGGGCGCGATCGGCTCTGCAACCAAACCGCTTAATCAAGATGATCTCGAAGAGGCCTTCCACCAACTCGAACAGATTACCTCCGGAAGGCCGAAGCGTATGCTTCTGGTAGAGGATAACCCGGTGAGCCGCAGCATTACCGTCAAGCTGATCGGTGACGGAGAGAACGTTAAGATAGACGCAGTCGACACCGGGAAAAAGGCTCAGGAGGCGCTCCGCTCTGCTGAATACGACTGCGTGGTTCTCGATCTTGGTCTGCCGGACATGGATGGCCTGGAAATGTTGGAGACCCTGAAGCACGAAGGCGTCAAGTTGCCGCCCGTAATTGTCTACACCGGTCGTGACCTCTCCAGCGAGGAGGAGATGGCCCTCCGTGAGCATTCGGCATCCATCATTGTTAAGGACGTCCGCTCCCAGGAAAGACTGTTGGATGAGGTATCCCTCTTCCTGCATCGAGTGGTGAACGAGATGCCTACAAAACAACGCAAGATCATCCTGGATCTGCATGACACGGATGCATTGCTAAGGGACAAGAAGGTGCTCATCGTCGACGACGATATGCGCACCACCTTCGCTATGTCGCGCTTTTTAACGGAACGCGGCATGAAGACCTTAAAGGCTGAGAACGGCGATAAAGCACTCCGGTTACTGGAAGAACATCCAGACGTGGACATAGTGCTCATAGATATCATGATGCCGGTGATGGACGGCTACGAGGCTATGAAACGTATTCGCAACCAGGAAAAATTCCGCAAGCTGCCGATGATAGCGCTTACGGCCAAAGCCATGCCGGAAGACCGCCAGAAATGTCTTACTGCAGGGGCAAACGATTACCTGCCGAAACCGGTGAATCAGGATCGGCTGGTTTCCATGATGCGCGTCTGGTTATACAGGTAAGTTCGGAAGACTGGAACAAAGACAAAGCCATGAACGATGCCAAAATTGAGATGATTGAGATCGACCTGCTGCTGGAAACGATTTTTCAGCGGTATGGCTATGATTTTCGTTCCTATGCAAGGGCATCCATTGAGCGCAGGATCAGGCAGTTCCTGGCGGGATCAAGATGCTCGTCGATATCTGAGATGATCCCGAAGATCCTGCATGACGAGGAGTTCTTCTCAAACCTGGTCCAGTATTTTTCCATCTCAGTGACCGAGATATTCCGTGACCCCTTGGTCTACCGAGCCGTAAGGGAGAAGGTGCTCCCACTGCTTAAAACCTGGCCACACGTCAAGATCTGGCATGCCGGGTGCGCGACCGGCGAAGAGGTCTACTCTCTGGCGATCGTGCTTAAGGAGGAAGAGGTCTACGACCGGGCGACCATCTATGCCACCGACTTCAACGATGAATCCCTTGATCGAGCCCGCGAAGGCGTCTATGCACTCGGCAAATTGAAGGACGCCACCAAGAACTATCAGCAGACGGGCGGAAAAGCCTCCTTCTCGGAGTACTACCACGCACATTACGATGCGGCGGCGATGGACGGTTCGCTAAAGGAACGTATTACCTTTGCCAATCATAACCTCGCAGTAGATGCGGCCTTCGGCGAGATGCACCTGATTTTCTGTCGAAATGTCCTGATCTACTTTAACCGCGAGCTGCAAAACCGGGTGCTGGAGCTTTTCACCGATAGTCTGGTGCATGGAGGGTTCCTGTGTCTCGGCACCAAGGAAGACCTCCAGTTCAGCGAGGTGAGCAACCTGTACGAGTTGGTGGACGCAAAGGCGAAGATCTATAAAAAGAAGAGCACGTGATGAGAGTAAGCGAACCCCGACGCAGACCAGGCGGCACATACCAGGCCGTGGTCATCGGCGGCTCGGCGGGCGGGGTCGAGGCTCTCCAGGTAATTCTCTTGGCACTGCCACATGATTTTATGCTGCCGGTTCTTGTGGTCGAGCACCTGCATCATAGCGACGACGGTTCCTTCGCCTTGCACCTGGCCAGCCTGACCCAGCTTCCGGTGATTGAGCCCTGCGACAAGACACGAATCGAGGGGGGACGCGTATATACCGCACCCGCCAACTACCATATGCTGGTGGAGAGAGACGGAACCATCGGACTTTCTGTAGAAGAACGAGTTAACTGGTCACGGCCCTCCATTGATGTGCTCTTCGAGAGCGCCGCATTGGCCTGGGGAGAAGCGTTGGTTGCGGTCCTCCTTTCTGGCGCCAACGCCGATGGCACAAAGGGCTTGGGGACAGTCAAGAAAGCAGGTGGCCTGACCATCGCCCAGGATCCCGCCGAAGCCAAGAGCCGGGTCATGCCCCAGGCAGCGATTAATGCCGGAGTGGTGAGCGAGGTGTTGCGCGCTGAGCAGATCGGGCGTCTTTTGGCCGCTCTTAGCGGGTAGGAAACGCTTTAGAAAAGCTTAAAGCCTCAGGCAACATACAAATCAAGGCGGACACTGAAATGACTGCAAAACAGAAGATTTTGATCGTAGACGACAAAAAGGAGAACCTCTTCGCCCTCCGCCTGGTTTTGCACGAGATAGATGCGGAGGTTATCGAAGCGACCAGCGGTAACGAGGCCCTCGCCGCTACCCTGCACCACGATTTCTCCGTAGCCATCCTGGACGTGCAGATGCCGGGGATGACGGGCTACGAGCTGGCCGAGTATCTGCGCGGGGACAAGAAGACCCAGAAAATCCCGATTATATTCCTTACTGCTGTCTACGGAGACGAGCAGCATGTGTTCAAGGGCTACGAGACAGGAGGCGTCGATTATATAACAAAGCCCTACGCGCCGTACATGCTCATCAGCAAGCTCAAGATTTTTCTCGAAATGGACCGCAACAAGCGGGAGCTTATCATGCACCGCGACCACCTCGAAACCCTGGTCACTGGGCAGACGATACGGCTGACGAAACGAGTCAAGGAGATAAAGTGCCTTTATGATATTACCAGCCTTATCTCAGAGCCTGACAAATCCATCGATGAGATGCTGGAAGTTGCGGTAAACCGTATCGCGTCTGGCTGGCAGTATCCAGAGATAACACGCGCCAAAATCGTCTTCGAGGGCCGGGAGTTCATCTCTGCCGATTTCAGGGACAGCATCTGGAAACAGTCCGCCGACCTTATGAGCGCGGGAGACCCTGTCGGGGCGGTGGAGGTCTGCTACCTGGAAGAAAAACCCGTACTTGACGAAGGGCCGTTCCTTAAGGAAGAACGGGCACTGATCCTCAATATCGCCGGACAGCTCGGCAACATGATAAGGCGCAAGCGGACAGAAGAGTATATCCTCAACGCCAAGGAGGACTGGGAGCGAACCTTTGCCTCCATCGGCGACGTTATCACGATTCAGGACACCGACCACCGCATTCTCCGGGCCAACCACCGGGCCGCCGAGCTGCTCGGGGTTCAGCAGCCCCAGGAACTGGTGGGCAGATTCTGCTACGAGTTATTCCATGGCGGAACCCAGCCTTGTGAGGGCTGCCCGGCCATGCGCACCGCCGATGATGAAAAAATTCATACTGCGGAAATCGTGCATGAGCATCTAAACAAGACTTTCTTGGTCTCTGCCGCCCCGGTTTTCGACGCAGACAACAACCTGGTGAACATTATCTATATCTCTAAGGACATCACGGAGATAAAGGCCTTGGAGGAGCAGTTGCGCCAGTCGCAAAAGATGGAAGCGATAGGTACTCTGGCCGGTGGCATTGCCCATGACTTCAACAACATCCTCACCCCGGTACTGGCCTATTCGGAGATGATCATCATGGGGCTTCCCGCCGAAAGCCCCTTGATCGAGATGTCCCAACAAGTGTTGAAGGCAGGCAAGCGGGCCCGTGATCTGGTCAAACAGATCCTCACCTTCAGTCGGCAGAATGAACAAGGGCACAATCCCATCCAGATCCATCTGGTGATCAAGGAGGCGCTCAAGCTGTTGCGCTCCTCCCTGCCCACCACCATCGAGATCAAGCAGAATATCGCCAGCGAGTCAATGGTGTTGGCCGACCCAACCATGATCCACCAAGTGATGATAAACCTCTGCACCAACGCCTACCATGCCATGCGGGAGTCTGGCGGCGTTCTCGCCGTTACCCTGACGGAGGTGAGAATCGATCCAGAGGATTATGCCAGCGAGCTGCACCTCAAACCCGGCATCTATCTGCGCCTGGAGGTGAGCGACACCGGTTGCGGCATGCCGCACCATATCACGGGCAAGATATTCGAGCCTTACTTTACCACTAAGATACAGGGGGAAGGTACCGGGCTGGGGCTTTCCGTGGTGCATGGCATAGTCACCAAACTTGGCGGCAGGATTACGGTATACAGCGAACAGGGCAAGGGCACCACCTTTCACGTCTACTTCCCCAAACACTTGGGGGCAATAGGGGAGGACGAGGCCATGGTCGAAATTGACTCTCTTCCCATGGGTCATGAACATGTCCTGGTGGTAGACGACGAAGAGATAATCTCCAACCTGACACAAATGATCCTTGAAGAACTTGGCTATCGGGTAACCGTCTTCAACGATTCCCGCCAAGCCCTGGAGCAGTTTGAGGCACATCCGGCAGATTTCGATCTGGTGCTCAGCGACATGACCATGCCGTACCTGACCGGGGCCGATCTGGCCCAGCGGATACTGGCCATAAAGCCAGAGTTACCGATCATTATCTGCACCGGCTTCAGTGAGATCCTTAACGAAGAACAGGCCGTGGCTTTGGGTATTCGCCGCTTGCTGATGAAGCCGGTACTGCGCCATGAACTTGCCACGGTGTTGCGGCAGGTGCTTGATCAGCCCGTATCATAAAGGGATGTTCATGAGGGGGTGACCGTTTATTTTGTGATCAACTACCCTTTTACCTACCTTAATGCCATAAACATCGCCACCAAGGAATATCCTCAGACTATGAAAGGCAGCAAAAAAAACCTCATACTGATTGCTATGACCGTCTGGGTTTGTCTTCTTGGTGTTTTCCTCTTCTGGCTGGAAATAAATAACCGACGGGAGGAAAAGCTGTTGGCATACAATACCGCCAAGGCTTTTTTCCTGCAAATCTTGCTCAGCCGCCAGTGGAATGCCTCCCACGGCGGGGTCTATGTCCCGATCACCAGCAAAACTCCGCCCAACGAATATCTACCGAGCCAAGGCCGTGATCTGACCGCCGACAACGGCCTCAAATTGACCAAGATCAATCCCGCCTACATGACCCGGCAGATCGCGGAAATGGCGCAAAAAAATGCAAACGGCATTCATTTCCACCTCACCAGTCTAAAACCGATCAGGCCAGACAATAAGGCAACGGAGTGGGAGGAGAGGTGGCTCAAGTCATTCGAACTGGGCGTCAAGGATCAGGGTGAGTTCTTCAAAGATGGCCCCAACACCTGGTTCCGTTACATGGCCCCTCTTCTTACCGGACCCGAGTGCCTCAAGTGTCACGCCCAACAGGGTTACAAGGCAGGAGACATCCGGGGCGGTCTCAGTATCTCCACCCCCTATCCTACCCACACTTACTTCCACCTATTTGCCAGCTTCGGTGCGGTAGCGATCATCGGCCTCATCCTTATCTTCATCGGCGGCACCTTCTATATGCGGAACCAGCGCCTGTTTGAAGCCATCTTCAACAGCCCCGTTCCAACCAGCGTTTCCGATAAAAATTACACGATTCTAATGGCGAATGAAGCTTACTTGGTCAAGTTCGGCCCCCTCCCTGCTCACCAAAAAACAATCAAGTGTTATGAACACCGGCCTGGCCCATCTTGCCACACCGAAAATTGCCCACTCACCCGTATAATAGGCGGGGCGGGCGAATACACCTTCGAAACAAGCAAAGAAAACCATGGGGTGTCCAGACACTTCATCGTCCAAGTCAAACCGCTATTCGACCACAGGAACATGGTGATCGGCTGTATCGAGGGTTATGATGAAATAACCGAGAGAAAACAATTGGAGGATGAGAAGGCACAACTCATCAATGAACTAAAAAACTCCCTGGAGCAGGTGAAGCTTTTGAGCGGCTTTATCCCCATCTGTGCTTCCTGCAAGAGGATTCGTGACGACCAAGGTTTCTGGACCCAAGTTGAGGCTTACATCTCCAAACACTCGGAGGCGCAATTCAGCCATGGTATCTGCCCTGACTGCGTCAAGAAGCTGTATCCGAATCTTGACCTGCGACCTAAAAATTGAGCCATGGCCACGTTCATATTACAACTCAGACTCTTGTGAAATCGCGTAAAAGCCACATTCACACCATTAGAATAAAGATGCACTCGCAAAAAGGAAAAAAGCTACCAGGATCGTGACTCAAAATCATCCCACCATCATGAAGAATCGTTCTTCGCTGTCAACCGAAAACCATAGAGATTTACGGTAGCTGCCTTTGCCCACCCGCACTTCCACGGCAAATGCGAAACTCGACAAAAGAATTGCCTCTTGTGACCTTACCAACTTAGCAAGATTGCCAGAAAAAATATTCCCCGGCCAAGAACAGATCATTACAATATACTAATCCAATTCTAACAATCCCGTGCTATCATATTTCCGTTGGCTTTATCAACTCCAACATAACTGAGCACCGGGTAGGCGAACAAGTGCCGCGCCACATCCCAACTGTAAGCGCTTACCCTCCAACTCCAGCGGGGATTGCCTCATGCAGCGTAAACGCCTTATCTGGCAATTGTACCCAAGCCAGCTTCTGATCACCATCATTGCCCTTCTGGTTGCCGCCGGCTACGGGGCTTATTATCTCCGCGCCTTTCAGCTGGCCCAGACCGCTGCCGGCCTTGAGGCGCGCGCCCGTCTGACACAAGATACCGTGCTTGCCCTGCTGATAAAAAACGATTTACCCACAATGCAAGCATTCTGCACCACCGTCGGCAAGAGTTCCGCCACCCGCCTTACCGTCACCGCCCCTGACGGCAAGGTCCTGGCCGATTCAGATGAAAGCCCCAACCGCATGGAAAACCACAGTGGCCGACCGGAGATCATCGCCGCCCTTGCCGGCCGACCCGCCCCCTATCTGCACTTCAGCCAGACTCTTCAGGAAAAGATGATGTATGTGGCTGTTCCACTGGTACAGGATGGTAACACCAAAGGCGTGCTACGAACCGCGATTCCGGTCACTTTCATCGACAGCGCCCGCCGGGAAATCTTTTTAAAAATTGCCTTAAGCTGTCTGATCATTGCTCTGATCGTGGCCCTGGCCGCCTGGTTCATCTCGCGTCGCATCAGCAGGCCGCTCGAAGAGATGCGTCTGGGCGCCGAACGCTTTGCCGATGGCAATTTCACCACCAAGCTGCGGGAAGAAGGGGCCGAAGAGGTGGCGAGCCTGGCCAGGGCCATGAATACCATGGCCGACCAGCTCAATGGCCGAATCAAAACCATCGCCCGGCAACACAGCCAGTTGCAAGCGGTTTTTTCCAGCATGGTCGAGGGAGTCATCACCGTGGACACCGAGGAGCGCATCCTCGATATCAACCAGGCTGGGGCAAGGCTGCTGAACCTCGATCCCGAGAAGCTGCGGGGGAAAAACGCCCTGGTGGCGGTGCGCAATCTGACCCTGCAACGTTTCATCAGCCGAACCCTCGCCGAAGCCAGACCCATCGAAGGAGAGATCGACCTGACCGGCCGGGGGCAGGAAAAATACTTCTACGCCCACGGTGCCAGGTTCCAGGACGCCGCGAAGCTGACCAGCGGCGCGATCATCGTCATCAATGACGTCACCAGCCTGCGCAGGCTGGAAAACATGCGCCGCGATTTCGTGGCCAATGTTTCCCACGAGCTGAAAACCCCCATCACCTCCATCGAAGGCTTTGCCGAAACCCTGCTGGACGGAGCCCTGGACTCCCCCGAAGATGCCCGGCGCTTCGTGGAGATCATAGCCAAACAGTCAAAACGGCTGCACGCCATCATCGAAGATCTACTCGCCCTTTCCCGGCTTGAACAGGAGCAGGAGCAGACCCGGCTTGCCCTGACGGAAGAAAAAATCACCACCCCGCTGCGCCGGGCCATCGAAATCTGCGAGCTCAAGGCAGCCGAGAAAAAAATCAACATCGAGCTTACGGCGCCAGATGATTTGAGCGTCGGCCTCAACAGCCCCCTGTTCGAACAAGCAATCACCAACCTCATCGTCAACGCCATCAAGTACAGCGACGAGGGTGGCCGGGTGCTGCTTCGGGCCGGGGAGCGGGACGGGGGGGAAATCGCCATCGAGGTTCAGGATTTCGGGGCCGGAGTCGCACCCCAGCACCTGCCACGCCTGTTCGAGCGCTTCTACCGGAGCGACGCGGCCCGCAGCCGCAAACTGGGCGGCACCGGCCTGGGCCTGGCCATCGTCAAGCACATTGTCCAGGCCCATGGCGGCGAAGTAGAAGTCACCAGCGAACTCGGCAAGGGCTCAACCTTCACCATCCTGCTTGCACCCAAAAAGGCATAAGTTTGTTGAAATCGCAAAAGGCCGCGATTACAACGGTTGCTGCTTCGTAACTTGTTTAATTTGTCTTACGGACATGTGACCTTTTTCCTTTTTTACGAGACCATCAAGTTTCGTTTGGGCAGGCTATCTGCCCAACTCAACTTTAACAAGGAAAAATCCCATGAAAACACAAATGCGTGACACCTCCACCTTGACCACCGCCCTGGAAAAGGCGGCCAAGCATATCTGCACAGCCCGCTGCGGTCGTTGCCCCCATGTGGTCGAGCAGTACCCCTGCCCCGGCGAATGCGACCTGGACACGGTAGCCTGGGAATGCTGGGCGCAATACTTCCTCGATCAGGCGACCCCTGTATCCCCCGATCATGCTTGACACTTCATGTAGTGAGAATTATTTTGACATATAGAAAAATTGTCTATACCTTAACGGCATGACCACAAAGCAACGATTCCGTAATGGCAAGTACCGTATTGAAGTTCGCGAAAAAGACCATGCGCTTATGCACGTTTACTTCGCTGGCGGCGGACTTTCGGTATATCGTCCTGGCCTGCAAAGGCTGGGAAGCTGAACACCAGCATCGCTGAGGTTATCCCGCCTTTCTCGCAATCTTGACAACATGATTTATTGAAAAAGTTAAACATGTTAAATCTTCCATGCGGAAAGAAACGGGAAATACGGGCAGTGTCCATAGTCTCCCCCCATCGAAGTAGACATTAACTTTTTCAGGGATGGCTGTCATCTGCAATAATCACATGATAGACCCCATGCCCTCGCCCCCCCCACCCTCTCGTGATGGTCGTACTCTTGATCGTGTAGACGCAGATCATGGTGACAGAAAAAGCTGATTTTTTATACTTGACCCCAGTTATATTCGAGATGGATTATGTGGATGAATGTCCGAAAGTCTGACCTGAACCCAGAGTTCTCCTAAAACTTACTACACCTGGTTAAGGAATGGCTGAAGACATACCCGCCTATTTACGAAAACAGTTCAACTATACCGGCAGAATCCTTGCCGGATCTTATAGTAAGGAACTTAAGCACAATCTTTCTCAAGCCATTGTCCACCTTGAAGCTCTGGAAAGAATAGGTTCACCGATAATTCCTTACATCGCGGCCTGGCACCCCGATGACGAGCATATCTGGTACGAATACACGGGTTCACGTCTGCACTCGCTCCTCGGGCTTAAAACGACAGATCTGGCCGATGCCTTTCGCGCCAATATCATCACCCGTTGCCTTTACCGAAAGCAGAAAACCCCTTCTGCCATCGACAAGATCATCCGTGATCGATCCCAGCTTGACAGTATGCGAAATTCCATGCGCCGCATTGCGGAACGGGGCGGAGCCGTGGAGGCGATCTATAAAATCGATGCAAACAGCGGCCCGGTATGGCTTAAAGATCTGGCCAGAATCGAGATACATGATCGTGACAGGGTTATGCTCTCCTATGGCTCTCTAATTGATGTTACCAAAGAGATGATGCTTGAAGAGAAACTCATTGAGATACAGGGTGAGCTTTCCTTCCACAAAGATAATCTGGAGTTTATTGTGGTCGAGCGGACCAAGGCACTGCGTAAGGCCGAGCTTGATGTAGTGAGTCGTTTGACCAATGCTGCCGCCTATCGTGATGGTGAGACCGGTGCCCATATCAAACGGTTGAGCCAGTATTGCGGGATCCTCGGGCGTTCCTTTGGTCTGAGCAAGAAAGCCAACTGGGCGCTGTTTCATGCCGTGCCCATGCACGACGTAGGCAAGCTTGGCATAGATGATTCGATCCTGCGCAAACCGGGCCCGCTTTCTTCTAATGAGTTCGAGATCATAAAAACTCATTGTCAGGTAGGGGCAGATCTCTTGGGCGGAGGCGATTCCTTTCTTTTGACGGTAGCCAAAACAATTGCTCTCAGCCACCATGAACGCTGGGATGGCTCAGGTTATCCCCGGGGCCTTACAGAATGGCAAATTCCCTTGGCCAGCCGAATTACCTCCATCTGTGATGTTTTCGACGCCCTCACCTCAGAAAGACCATACAAAAAGGCGTGGGATTTTGAAAATGCTGTGTCTGAAGTAACAAGACTGCGCAGCAGCTACTTCGACCCCAAACTGGTTGATCTTTTTGTAAAAAATCTGCCGGAGATTAAAAGGATTTTCCAGACCACCGATTAAAGCTTGTCATTATGATGTTTTCCGTTCTGTAATTTACAGTGCCATCCGCTATCCCCTGTTCAATCAAGATCGGCGCACAACGCTTCCAGATCAGTGCCCGTAAGTTTGCAAACCCCATTCTCGCACACATAGGCCGTCGCTTTACCGTCCACGAGATGTATCACCGGACGCCGCCACTGAACATGAATAAAAAAACAGCCGCTCCCGGCGTCCCGATGAATGAAATCTACCCCCAAAAAATAGCCCCACTAAAGCGAATACTTTTGTTGTTTACTTTTTAAACTTCGATTCTCGACAATCTGGCCAATATATTATTCTTTCACAATCTACATCCTTCGTCATGACTCGAATAGGACCATCAGAAGAAGATACAAAAGCAATTGCACCTTCTACTTTACCAACAAAATCAAGGGCTGAATTATGCCTGGTTCCTAATCTGCTAAACTCTAGAGGTTGATTACAAATGCAGTACGGTATTTCTCCTTGACAAACATTTCCGCTCCACTTAGGAGCTTTCAATTTAACACCAAACCCTATTACATTTAAATCATGTGTTATTAACAATGCTCCATCCATTTTTGATAAATCAACAAGACTCCTCAGCCTATTACGCAAAGTTTCTGATACCTTTAAGTGTGAAAGCATTCCGGAGAATTTTTCCTCTTCGTATTTTATTTTTTGTTGTTGCAATATACTAATTTCGATATTACCGGTTATGCCCCACGCGGTATCGAATAGTCCTGAAGTAGTTTCTTTATTCGGAACGATAATAATAGTAGCGCCCTGTTTTCTCTGAGCCAAAACTTCTACCATATAGCGTATACAAGAAAGATGGGTACGCGCTATGTTAGCCTCTGTGTTATTTCTATAGCTCTTGCCATTAGTTTCTATACCAAATTTTTTTAAAATATATTTTCCTACAATGCTGTAAGTAATAATGTCAACATGAGAAGGCAAATAAGCACCATTTTCTATAAGCCCCAACCTACTCGAACCTCTTGTAATTTCAAGCCTTCCAACCCCAGAAATAGTAACCATTGGGCAGTCTGGTGAAAAATGCCTTGCGCAAGGTATTCCAGCCGGAATTTCATTTAGAGTTTTCAACGGATGTGCAAAATAACATATTCCCCAAATGACCACTCCATCTCCATCTGAAACAGCAAGTAAAGCGCCCGACTTTCCGTTAACAATCCCATTCATTTTTGCCAAATTTTTTGCTGTAAATTCAATAGGGGTTTCAAAATATAAACATAGCTCTGTTTCACGATACTTCGGTATTTCAAATCGAATAAAATCATTTTTTGATATCCAGGCAACGCCAGACAAAATACTTACTCCTTCTTCCTTTAAAAGAGACGCTTGGAACATGGTGTCTATAAGTATCGCAAACTCACCCTGCAACGGTATAGGTCGGCTATCTTTCCCAAACGCAGGATTGTTTTGATGATCAGTCCATGCCCGATGAAGCTCCGCTGCTATTCTTGGATTTAATAACATGACATTTACCCGAACTTTTTACTAGTAAAGGTTCCAAAAGGGTTAAAGCAGGTCCTGAAAATAAGCTTTTCTGCCATTGGACACCTCCTCGGGTATATTACCCTTATCTTGGTGTCCGCGAAACTATGGGTAGCTCAGGTTAGAGTTTCGGACATTCGCCCATAAAAAAGAGAAACCAGCACAGATAAACGTGGTCTGACCCGAATGGCGCTAGTTTAAGGTTTTTCACCTGCGGAATCATCTAAGAATATTAGCTAAATTCGATGGACTCGCAATAACTCGTTACCTCGGCGAAGGCCGGGGTCCAGCCTTACTGTAACTCGCCG